>Ga0310822_100155_pt1 | contig 66245 bp, 68 predicted proteins | sample P4_ome_2_FD_201313 | JGI IMG/M metagenome (GOLD analysis project Ga0310822, IMG submission 201313) | Sorghum-adapted microbial communities from Joint BioEnergy Institute, Emeryville, California, United States - P4_Day56_Rep2 | ecosystem: Engineered > Bioreactor > SSF (Solid state fermentation) >... | reverse complement strand
CGATCTAACCCTAGGAATCGACAACCACTCCAGGTTCAAGCAGTGCTCACCGGCCGGCGGCTCGGTGACCAGCTTTCCCCACCTGGCCTTTACCGGCGATGGGATTACTGATCCGCACCCATTAGGTCCAGTTCGGATTCGGTGGCACCGGCCGGACCCGGATAGAACGCCACGGTGCGGCCCAGCTGCGAGTTCCGGAAGAAGAACGCCAACCCGACCGGGATCTGCAGCGCCTCCCACCGGCGCCGGTCCAGGGCGAACCCCAAAAAGGCCAGATAGCGGTCCGGCACCGCGCGGTAGCGCAGACCGGCCGTCACGTCGGTGAACAGCAGATAGCAGCCCCGGCACACGCACATCAGTTGCCGGCCCGCCACATCCACCACGTGCTGATGCGCATCGGGGATGGGTTCCGCGCACATCTCGCAGCGCTCGCCGACCGGCTGCGGCGCACTGCGCGCCGCGCGGATGCGGGCCAACACGTTGGTGGCCGTGGGGGTTTCGCCGACGTTCGTCACGCCACCCCCTCGGTCAGGGCCAGCGAGAGGACCCCGTCGCGGGTCAGCGCCGGGATCGGTTCCAGATGCAGATCGCCGTCGAGTTGGGCGCCGGCCCGGACCACGTCGTACCCGGTGCCGCACCGTGGGCACCGCAGCACCACCCCGGTCAACGTCGCCCCGGCCATCGAGTGGGTGCAGCGCGGACAGCGGTCCCGGTAGACCAGGATGTCCCCGCCGCCGACCCGGCACGCCAGGACCGCCGTGCCCGCCACCCGGAAGCCGCCCACCTCACCGGGGGTCAGTTCGGTGAGGTCCGGGACCGGCTGCCAGCTCGGCCGCCGGTGAATCCGGTTCAGCAGTGACTCCGCCGGGATCACCTGAGGTTGCGAAGCGGTCTCGACGGTGACGACCTCCACGGTCTCGATCTCCGGCGCCGCCGTCCGGATCGCATCCCGCACGGCCAATTCGAGGGTGACCGCCGAGGACGGGCATTCCCGGCAGCTGCCGTCGAACCGCAGGAGCACCGAGTGGCCGGTCACCTCCACCAGGTGGACGTCCCCGCCGTGTGACCCCAGGTACGGCCGCACGTTGTCCAGCGCCTCGGCGACCCGGCTTCGCACATCGTGCGGGTGCAGACCGTGCACCAGCAGCAGGCTGGCCACCAGTTCGTCGGCGGCGAACACCTCGGTGAGCGCGGGATCCGCGGCCGTCGCCAGGGCCAGCATCCGCTCCAGCGCGGCGCCGTACAGGTCGGTGACCTCCCGGACCAGCTGTTCGGCGCGTTCCCGTACCACCGGCCCGCCCAGCGCCGTGGCGTCCAGCAGCCCCTGGATCCGCTCGCCCGCGGTGTGCCAGTGCGCCGCGCCGGGGACGGAGCGGTGATCGGCGATCTGCTCGGGCGGGCCCATGCCCTACTCCCCGGTGATCGTCTGGGTGGGGGAGTGCAGCAGTTCCAGTTTCCTGCCCTTGCCGAGGTACATGTGCACCCCGCAGGGCAGACACGGGTCGAAACTGCGCACGGTGCGCATGATGTCGATGCCCTTGAAGTGTTCCCGGTCGTTCTCCTCGAAGATCGGCTGGCCCTGCACCGCATCCTCATACGGACCCGGTGTGCCGTAGACGTCGCGCGGGTTGGCGTTCCACGGTGTCGGCGGGTACGGGTGGTAGTTGGCGATCTTGCCGTCCCTGATCACCATGTGGTGGCTGAGCACGCCGCGCACCGCCTCGGTGAACCCGCACCCGATGCCCTCATCGGGCACCTCGAAGGGCTCCCAGGTCTTGGTGCGCCCGGCGCGGATCTCGGTCAGCGCCTTCTCGGCGAAGTGCAGTGCGCACGCCGCGGAATAGGCCTGGAAGTAGGTCCGCGCCCGGTTGCGTTCGATGGTGTTGCTGCCGTGTCTCGGGATCTTCCACTCCAGTTCGACCGGGCCCTTCAGCGCGGTCTTCGGCAGGTTGATCTGCACGCTGTGCCCGGTCGACCTGACATAGCCGATGTCGACGAGGTTGGCCAGCGCCGTCGACCACAGCCGCGCCAACGGCCCGCCGCCGGTGTCCAGCGCCAGGTGGTCGGTGCCGTCGAACCAGCGCGGCGACATCACCCAGCTGTAGTTCTCGTCGAAATCCCGTTTCTGCGGACGCGGGTTGGTGTGCTGGTTCCACGGATGACGCCGATCCACCGGGTTGCCCAGGGGATCGGTCTCGACGAACATCTCCTGATCTTCCCAGTCGTCGTAGTAACTGTGGCCCAACAGGATTCGAATGCCGAGGTTGATGTCGACCAGTGAGGTGGTGATCAGTTTGCCGTCCACCACGATGCCCGGGGTCACGAACATCTTGCGGCCCCAGTCCTCCATGTCGGCGTAGCGGAAGTTGCACACCTCCGGATCCTGGAACGAGCCCCAACAGCCCAGTAGCGTGCGCCGCAGCCCGACCTGGTCGTAGCCGGGCAGCGCCTCGTAGAAGAAGTCGAACAGGTCGTCGTGCATCGGGACGACCTTCTTCATGAACTCCACGTAGCGCATCAACCGGCTCATGTAGTCGGTCATCAACTGCACGGTGGCCGACACCCCGATGCCGCCCGGGTACAGCGTGGACGGGTGTACGTGCCGACCTTCCATGAGGCAGAACATTTCCCGGGTCATCCGGCTGACCTGCAACGCCTCCCGGTAGAACTCGCCGGTGAACGGGTTGAGCGCGCGCATGATGTCGGCGACGGTGCGGTAGCCGTGCATGTCGGCGTGCGGTGCGGCGGTGTTCTCGGCCTTCGCCAGCACGCCGGGGTTGGTCTCCGACACCATCTTCTCGCAGTAGTCGACCCCGACCAGGTTCTCCTGGAAGATGTTGTGGTCGAACATGTATTCAGCGGCCTCACCGAGGTTGACCAACCATTCGGCGAGGTGGGGCGGTTGCACACCGTATGCCATGTTCTGCGTGTAGCAGGAACAGGTGGCGTGGTTGTCACCGCAGATCCCGCAGATGCGACTGGTGATGAAGTGCGCGTCCCGCGGGTCCTTGCCCTTCATGAACAGCGAGTAGCCGCGGAAGATCGACGAGGTGCTGAAGCACTCGACGACTTCGCGGTTGTCGAAATCGATCTTGGTGTAGATGCCGAGGCTGCCGACGATGCGGGTGATCGGATCCCAGGCCATCTCGACCAGTTGGCCGGGTTCCCGTTTGGCGTGGGCCGATTCGGAACGGGTCCCGCGGATCATGTCAGTCATGATTTCTCTCTTCTCAGCGAACGCCGGCCGGATCGCCGTTCTCGCGGGGCGCCGGCGGCGGCGGTTGGTGCGGATCCGCTACCAGGTACGGGTCGCGCCGGACTCCAGGGTGGTGCCGGGTTGACGCCACCTGGGTTCCTTGTCGACGGTGCGGCCGGTGATGTGCCGCAGGCTGCGGATGACCGAGCCGTACAGGGTCGACGCCGCCGTCGAGACCTTGCCGCCCGGAGGTTCGTCCATGAACGGCATGAACTTGTCCGGGAAGCCCGGCATGGTGCACCCGATGCAGATGCCGCCGACGTTCGGGCAACCGCCGATGCCGTTGATCCACCCGCGCTTCGGCACATTGCACTTGACTACTGGTCCCCAACAGCCAAGTTTCACAATGCATTTCGGAGATCCGTACTCGGTGGCGAAGTCACCCTGCTCGTAGTAGCCCGCCCGGTCGCACCCCTCGTGCACCGACTGGCCGAACAACCACTGCGGGCGTAACGCGTCATCGAGCGGGATCATCGGCGCCTGGTCGGTCGTCATGTAGAGCAGATACGTCAACGTCTCGGCCAGGTTGTCCGGATGGATCGGGCAGCCCGGTACGCAGACGATCGGGATACCGGCCTTGCTCTTCCAGTCCCAGCCGAGATAGTCGGGAACCCCCATCGCCCCGGTCGGATTGCCGGCCATCGCGTGGATGCCCCCGTAGGTGGCGCAGGTGCCGACCGCCACCACCGCGGTCGCCTTCGGGGTGAGCCGGTCCAGCCACTCGCTGGTGGTCATCGGCTGACCGGTCGCCGGGTTGTTGCCGAACCCGCACCAGTACCCCTCGTTCTTGATCTGCTCGTTGGGGATCGACCCCTCGACGACCAGCACGAACGGTTCCAGTTCGCCGCGGTCGGCTTTGAAGAACCATTCCAGGAAGTCGTCGGCGCCCCCGTTCGGTCCGCACTCGAAGTCGATCAGGGGCCAGTGGACGGCGATCTTGGGCAGGCCGGGCAGCGCGCCCAGGGCGATCTCTTCGATGCTGGGTTGGGTGGCGGCAGTCAACGCCACCGAATCGCCGTCACAACTCAATCCGGCGTTGATCCACAACACGTGGATCAAGGCCTCTTCCGCTTTGACTGCAGCCTCAGTGGGCATGTGTCACAGCTTTCCGGGGTCCGGGCTGAGAACCCCTGCGGCACAGGAGTCGACCTTCGGCCCACTTGCATGCCGGTAGATCCGGGTCTACTCCCGGCGGAGTGCCTTGTCAACGGGTCGTGGACGGATGCTCCGATTTCGGTGGAAGCCGCGACCCGGCGTACCCGGACGCGTACCATTGCCACCCGTTGCGACCCACCCTCGTTTGCGGCAACCGGTGCCGTATCGACCGGGGGCGATCAGCCGGTTCCCAGCACCTGCCGCAGGAAGTCCAACTGGTCGGATTTCACCTGAGGGTCGTGGTAGATGTCGAAATGGCCGTAGGGGTAGCGCCTGAGTTGCCCACGCGGCGCCCGGCGGGCGGCCTCGATCGCCGGTTCGGGCGGCGTGACGGCGTCGTCGTCGCACACGCACACCAGCAGCGGCGCGTTGATGCGCCCGGCGACCCGCACCGGCCGGTAGAACGGGAACCGTAACATCAGCCGGGCGGCGAATTCGTTACGCCACAATGAATCCGGTTCGACAATGGCCCGAAATCCCGGTTCGGCGTCCGGTGTCGTCATCGCGGCGACGGCGCCCGGAGCGCCGACCGCGGACGCCGTCCGGGGCGGGCGGCCCCGCCAGGAGCCGATCTGATCGCGCAGGCCGGCGACGGCGAGTCGGGCGATGGTGGCCGGCGGCACCTTCCTCAGGGTGGGGACGGCGTCGGTGAACGGCGCCTGGCTGATGACCGCGGCGATCCGGGGGTCGTCGGCGGCGACCACCAGGACGTGGCCGCCGGAGAAGGACGACCCCCACAGCACGATGCGGTCGGGATCCACGCCGGGCTGCGTCCGGGCCCAGGCCACCACGGCGCGGTAGTCGTCGTGCTGGCGGGTGATGTCCAGCAGCTGGCGCGGTTCGCCGGTGGACGCCCCGAAGTGGCGGTAGTCGAACAGCACCACCGCGTAGCCGGCGGCGTGGAACGCCTCGGCATACGCCGGCAGACCGTCGTCGCGGGTCGCGGTGAACCCGTGCGCCATGACGATGCAGGGCGTCGTCGGGCCCGCTCCGGCCGGCGGGTAGAAATACGCGGCGAGCTGCTCGCCGTGGGCCGGGATGCGGAGGTCCCGGCGGTCGGTTGTGGCCATCGTTTCTCCTTGTGCCTCTCCTCGTGTGCGTCTGCTCGTGTGCCTCTGCTGCGCGCTGGGGTCCTCGCGGTGCGCCGTCCTCGCGGTCGTGCCGGATCCTGCCGGGTACCCGCCCCGGCGTGTCAACTTGAGTCGAACAGATGTTCGTCTAGAGTTGGCGGTGTTCGACGGCGATGGTCGGGCCGACTTGTCGGTGGGTGCCCCTATCGTCACCGCCAGCAGATCGAAACCGATCGAACGAACACCACCAGGACGGAGACCATCATGGCGCAGGCCCCTGATCGCGAGAAAGCCCTTGAACTGGCGCTCGCGCAGATCGAGAAGAATCACGGCAAAGGGTCGGTGATGCGGCTCGGCGACGAAGCTCGCCAGCCGATCTCAGTCATCCCCACCGGCTCCATCGCCCTGGACGTGGCGCTGGGCATCGGCGGTCTGCCCCGGGGGCGGGTGGTCGAGATCTACGGCCCGGAGTCCTCGGGTAAGACGACGGTCGCGTTGCACGCGGTGGCCAATGCGCAGGCCGCCGGCGGGATCGCGGCGTTCATCGACGCCGAGCACGCGTTGGACCCCGAATACGCCAAGAAGCTCGGTGTGGACACCGATGCGCTGCTGGTGAGCCAGCCCGACACCGGTGAGCAGGCGCTGGAGATCGCCGACATGCTCATCCGCTCCGGTGCGCTGGACATCCTGGTCGTCGACTCGGTGGCCGCACTGGTTCCGCGCGCCGAGATCGAGGGCGAGATGGGCGACAGCCACGTGGGTCTGCAGGCCCGGCTGATGAGCCAGGCGCTGCGCAAGATCACCGGTGCGCTGAGCAACTCCGGGACCACCGCGATCTTCATCAACCAGCTCCGCGAGAAGATCGGGGTGATGTTCGGGTGTTTCGACTACAGCACCCGGGTTCAGCTCGCTGACGGCACCACCGAGAAGATCGGCAAGATCGTCGACAACAAGATGGACGTCGAGGTGCTGTCCTACGATCCGGACACCGACCGGATCGTGCCCCGCAAGGTGGTGAACTGGTTCAACAACGGACCGGCTGAGCAGTTCCTGCAGTTCACTGTCGAGAAGTCAGGCGGAAACGGCAGAGCTCGGTTCGCCGCGACGCCCAACCACCTGATCCGCACGCCGGGTGGCTGGACCGAGGCCGGTGACCTCATCGCCGGTGACCGGGTGCTGGCCGCCGAACCGCATCGGCTCAGCGACCAGCAGTTCCAGATCGTGCTCGGATCGCTCATGGGTGACGGCACCCTGTCACCCGACCCGCGCGGCCGCAATGGCGTCCGATTCCGGATGGGTCACGGCGCCGACCGGGTGGACTATCTGGAATGGAAGACCGCTCTGCTGGGCAATATCAAGCACTCCACCGGTGAGAACGCCGAGGGGGCCCGGTTCGTCGACTTCACCCCGCTGCCCGAGTTGGCTGAATTGCGACGTGCGGTCTACCTCGGGGACGACGGCAGGAAGTTCATCTCCGAGGAGTATCTGAAGGCGCTCACCCCGCTCGCGTTGGCCATCTGGTACATGGACGATGGCTCGTTGACGGTGCGGTCCGAGGGCCTGCAGCAGGGTACTGCCGGCGGCAGCGGACGCATCGAGATCTGTGTCGAGGCGATGACCGAGGGGTCTCGAATCCGACTGCGCGATCATCTGCGCGATACCCACGGCCTGGACGTGCGGTTGCGGCAGGCCGGTGCGGGCGGCAAGGCGGTGCTGGTGTTCTCTACGGCGGCCACTGCGGAGTTCCAGGAATTGGTGGCGCCGTACATGGCGCCGTCGATGGAGTACAAGCTGCTGCCGAGGTTCCGCGGTCAGAGCCGGGTGGTACCTCAGTTCGTCGAGCCCACCCAGCGTCTGGTGCCGGCGCGCATCCTTGATGTGCATGTCGAGCCGCACACCCGGTCGATGAACCGGTACGACATCGAGGTCGAGGGCAACCACAACTACTTCGTTGACGGTGTCATGGTGCACAACTCGCCCGAAACGACAACGGGCGGAAAGGCGTTGAAGTTCTACGCCTCGGTGCGCATCGACGTTCGGCGGATCGAGACGCTCAAGGACGGCACCGAAGCGGTGGGTAACCGCACCCGGGCGAAGATCGTGAAGAACAAGGTGTCGCCGCCGTTCAAGCAGGCCGAGTTCGACATCCTCTACGGCAAGGGCATCAGCAAGGAAGGCTCGCTCATCGACATGGGCGTCGAGCAGGGCTTCATCCGCAAGTCCGGCTCCTGGTACACCTACGAGGGTGAGCAGCTGGGCCAGGGCAAGGAGAACGCCCGCAACTTCCTGATCGAGAACGTCGACGTGGCCAACGAGATCGAGAAGAAGATCAAGGAAAAGCTCGGCATTGGCCCGGTGATCACCGATGACGAAGCCCTGCCCGCCCCGGTCGACTTCTGAGTCGACTCCCGGGTCGACTGCTGAATCGACCGAGGCGCGCCGCGAAGAGCAGGCGCGGGCATACTGCCTGCGCCTGCTCACCGCGCGGGCACGCACCCGCGCCGAGCTGCGCGACAAGCTGGCCCAACGCGGCTACCCGGAAGACCTCAGCGCCCGGGTGCTGGACCGGCTCGAACACGTCGGCCTGATCGACGACGCCGACTTCGCCGAACAGTGGGTCCGGTCCCGGCACACGCACGCCGGAAAGGGCCGACGGGCGCTGGCCGCCGAACTGCGCAAGAGGGGTGTCGACGACGAGGTGATCACCGCCGCGCTGGCCGACATCGATGCCGGCGCCGAACGGAGCCGGGCCGAACAGCTGGTCCGGGACCGGCTGCGGCGGGAGAAGCTGGGCGACGACGATGACCTCAAGGTGACGCGCCGGCTGGTCGGCATGCTGGCGCGCCGCGGCTACAGCCAGTCGATGGCGCTGGACGTCGTCACCGTCGAATTGGCCGGCGAGCGGGAGCGCCGGCGGGTCTGACCCCCGGCCGCCCGCTCGAGCCGGACCGGGCGTGCCGCGTTACCGCACCGGAGCGCCGGGCACCCCGTCCTGTTCGACCGCGTGGGCTCGCGCCGGCGCCGGGCCGCGACGGGATCGGCGCATCCGGCGCTCGATCCACCCGGCGAGCGCCGACAACGCGAAGTTCAGGGCGATCATCAGCACCGCCACCACGATCAGGGTCGGAATGTAGTTCTGAAACGCGGTGCCGACGATGCGGCCCTGCCGGACCACTTCGAGATAGGAGATCTGATACCCCAGGGCGGTGTCCTTGAGCACCACCACCATCTGCGACACCAGCACCGGCAGCATCGAGGTGATGGCCTGGGGCAGCTCGATAGACCACATGGTCTGCCGCCAGCGCATCCCCAGCGCATACGCCGCCTCGGCCTGACCGCGGGGCAGATTGTTCACCCCGGTGCGGATGGCCTCGGCGATCACCGCCCCGTTGTAGAGGGTCAACCCGGTCACCACACCGGCCAGCACCGAGTGCCGGGCCGGCACCACATTGAACAGCGAATAGAACTGCCAGGCGAAGATCATCATGATCAGCACCGGGACCGCCCGGAAGAACTCCACGAGCATCGCGCACGGCCACCGGACCACCCGCCACGGGGAGAGCCGTCCGACCCCGAACAGCACGCCCAGGATCATCGCCAACACGATCGAGATGCCCGCCGCCACCAGGGTTCCCCGCAGCCCGGGAAGCAGATAGGTCTTCCACACATTGGCGTTGAGGAACGGCGTCCACTTGTCGGCGGCCAACTGTCCCTGGGCCGCCAACCGGTGCAGGACGACTCCGAACACGGCGGCGACCACCACGACGGTGACGGCCGTGGCGATCCGGTTGCGGCGCCGCGCCCGCGGGCCGGGCGCGTCGAACAGCACCGACGTCGTGCTCATCGCCGCACCGCCAACCGGTTCGACAACCGCCCGGACAGCAACCCCAGCGGCAGGGTCAGGATGAGGAACCCGACCGCGAAGATCGCACCGACGATCAGCACCGCCGAGGTGTTCTCGATCATCTCCTTCATCAGCAGCGCAGCCTCGGCCACCCCGATCGCCGACGCGATCGTGGTGTTCTTGGTCAACGCGATGAGCACCGTGCCCAACGGGATGATCACGGCGCGAAACGCCTGCGGCAGCACGATGATCCGCAGGTTCTGGCCGAAAGTGAAGCCGAGGGCGCGGGCCGCCTCCACCTGACCGACGGGCACGGTGTTCACCCCGGCCCGGATGGTCTCGCACACGAAAGCGGCGGTGTAGACGGTGAAACCGAGCACTGCCAACCGGAAGTTGCTGTCCTGCAGGAATGTCGGAGAACCCCGGTCGGCCAGGGTGATCGACAGCGTCTGACCCAGACCGAACGCGCAGAACAGGATGATCAACGTCAGCGGGGTGTTGCGCACCACGTTGACGTAACCGGCGCCCAGCCAGTTCAGCACCGGTACCGGCGCCAGCCGCATCGCGGCCAGCACCGTGCCGAGCACCAGCGCCCCGATCGCGGACAGCACCGTCAGCTGGATCGTCGTCCAGAAGGCCTGGAATATCTGTCCGCTGTACTCGCTGAAAACCTGCACCTGGTCGGTGGGCTCAATTCCGGTCGACGGTGGGCGGTGTCGGGGTGTCGATGCCGGCGTCACCCAGGTTCACCTCGAACGCCCGCTGCCACTCCCCGTCCTGCTGCATCTTCTCGATCGCGGCGTTGATCTTCTCTTTGAGTTCGGTGTCGCCCTTCGCCAGGCCGATGCCGTACCGCTCCTCGGAGAACGGCTGCCCGACCACCCTGAGGTCGTCCGGGCTCTGCGCCGCATAACCCGCCAGGATCACCTCATCGGTGGTGACCGCGTCGACGGCGTTGTTGCGCAACGCCTCCACACACGCCGAATAGGTGTCGTACTCCTGCAACTGCACCCCCGGGTACTCGTCCTTGATGCGTTGCGCCGGGGTGGAACCGGTCACCGAACACAAAAGCTTGTTGTTCTCCAGCGAGGCCGGCCCGGTGATGTCGGTGTCGTCGGCGCGGACCAGCAGGCTCTGCCCGGTGATCAGGTACGGGCCCGCGAAGTCGATCCGCTCCTTGCGGGAGTCGGTGATCGAATAGGTGCCGACGATGAAGTCCACCTGCCCGTTCTGGATCAGCGTCTCACGCTGGTTGGACGGGGCCTCCTTCCATTCGATGTCCTCCGGTGCGTAGCCGAGCTCCTGCGCCACGTACTCGGCCACCGCGACGTCGAAGCCGCTCATCGAGCCGTCCTCGTTCTTCATCGCCAGCCCGGGTTGATCGAACTTGGTGCCGATCACCACGGTGTTCTCGTCGCGGTCGGCGCCGCAGGCGGTGGCCGTGAGCGCCAGCCCGACGGCGAGCGCGACGGCTGCCCCGCGGCGGAGACAGCGTCCCAGCAGCGACGTGGATGTGAACGGCATCGATGGTTTCCTTTCGCCGAAGCGGTCAGTGGTGCAGGATCTTGCCGAGGAAGTCTCGGGCCCGGTCGGTCTGGGGGTCCTCGAAGAACCGGGCGGGTTCGGCGTCCTCGACGATCGCGCCGTCGGACATGAACACCACCCGGTCGGAGGCGCGGCGCGCGAAGCCCATCTCGTGGGTGACGACGAGCATCGTCATCCCGTCGGCGGCCAACGCGCTCATCACCGCCAGCACCTCGTTGATCATCTCCGGGTCCAGCGCGCTGGTCGGCTCGTCGAACAGCATCACCTTCGGGTTCATCGCCAACGAGCGGGCGATCGCCACCCGCTGTTGCTGACCCCCGGACAGCTGGGCGGGGTACTTGTCGGCCTGATCGGCCACGCCGACCCGCTCCAACAAGGCCATCGCCTCGGCGCGGGCCTGCTCCCTGGGGGTCTTGCGCACCTTCATCGGCCCGAGCGCCACATTGTCGACGATGGTCTTGTGGGCGAACAGGTTGAACTGCTGGAAGACCATCCCGACATCGGCGCGGAGCCGGGCCAGCTCGCGTCCCTCGGCCGGTAACGCCACCCCGTCGATGGAGATCGCACCGGAGTCGATGGGCTCCAGCCGGTTGAGGGTGCGGCACAACGTCGACTTACCCGAGCCGGACGGGCCGAGCACGACCACCACCTGACCTCGCGCGACGTCGAGGTTGATGTCCCGGAGCACATGCAGGCTCCCGAAGTACTTGTTGACACCCCGCATCGAGATCATCGGGACCGCCTCGGCGGCCGGATCGGCGACCGCGACATCCGCGCCAGCGCTGTCCATGGGCGCAAACCTTACCGACGTCGGTGGCCCCACGCCCGCCACTCGCCGATCGGGGCGGCCGTACCATGGGCGCGTGACTTCGATGGTGACGCGCTCCCGGACCGGCGCCGGGGGCGCCTCCGGGGCTGCGCGGGAACGCTCATCGGCGCGCACCTATCAGATCCGCACCTACGGGTGTCAGATGAACGTGCACGACTCCGAGCGGCTGGCCGGGCTGCTGGAAGCCGCCGGATACCGGCGCGCGTCCGACGGCGCCGACGCCGACGTGGTCGTGTTCAACACCTGCGCGGTGCGGGAGAACGCCGACAACAAGCTCTACGGCAACCTCAGCCACCTGGCGCCGCGCAAACAGGCCGATCCGGACCTGCAGATCGCCGTCGGCGGCTGCCTGGCCCAGAAGGACCGCGACGCGGTGCTGCGCCGGGCGCCGTGGGTGGACGTGGTGTTCGGCACCCACAACATCGGCTCGCTGCCGGCGCTGCTGGAACGCGCCCGGCACAACAGGACCGCACAGGTCGAGATCGCCGAAGCGCTGCAGGAGTTCCCGTCCAACCTGCCGGCCGCGCGGGAATCGGCCTACGCCGCCTGGGTTTCCATCTCCGTCGGATGCAACAACACCTGCACGTTCTGCATCGTGCCGGCGCTGCGCGGCAAGGAGGTGGACCGGCGGCCGGACGACATCCTCGCCGAGGTGCGCGCCCTGGTGGACCAGGGGGTGCTCGAGGTCACGCTGCTGGGGCAGAACGTCAACGCCTACGGAGTGTCGTTCGCCGATCCGGATCTGCCCCGCCACCGCGGCGCCTTCGCCGACCTGCTGCGCGCCTGCGGGGAGATCGACGGTCTGGAGCGGGTGCGGTTCACCTCACCGCATCCGGCCGAGTTCACCGACGACGTGATCGAGGCGATGGCCGAGACGCCCAACGTGTGCCCGGCGCTGCACATGCCGCTGCAGTCCGGTTCGGACCGCATCCTGCGGGCCATGCGCCGCTCGTACCGGGCCGAACGCTTCCTCGGCATCCTCGACAAGGTGCGGGCCGCGATCCCGCACGCCGCGATCACCACCGATCTGATCGTCGGGTTCCCGGGGGAGACCGAGGAGGACTTCCAGGCCACCCTCGACGTGGTCGAACAGGCCCGGTTCGCCGGTGCGTTCACCTTCCAGTACTCGCGCCGGCCCGGCACCCCGGCGGCGGACCTGCCCGATCAGCTGCCCAAGGCCGTCGTGCAGGAACGCTACGAACGGCTGATCGCGCTGCAGGACCGGATCGCGTTGGAGGAGAACACCGCACAGATCGGCCGCACGGTCGAACTGCTGGTCGCAACCGGTGAGGGTCGCAAGGACGCCAGCACGGCCCGGATGTCCGGGCGGGCCCGCGACGGCCGGCTGGTGCATTTCACCCCGGGCGGGCTCGACATCCGGCCCGGCGACATCGTGACGACCACGGTCACCGCGGCCGCGCCGCACTATCTGATCGCCGACGCCGAGCCGGCCGGCCACCGCCGCACCCGCGCCGGCGACGCCCACGCCGCCGGGCTGCGGCCCAAAACCGTCGGGCTGGGCCTGCCGCGCATCGGCGCGCCGAAACCCGACGCCGAACCGACCAGGGGGTGTGGCTGTTGAGCGCCGACGGTTCCGACCGCGATGATTCCCGCGGCCGCCGCGAACACGACGACCTCGACGAGTTCCGCAGCGAGATCGAAGCCGCCGAGCGCCGGCTCGCCGGCGAGTTCGACCCGGGCGCCCGCGCGCTGGTGGTCGCCATCCTGGTGTTCGTGATCCTGGTGACCTTCGTCCTGCCGCACACCGGCGGGGTGCGCGGCTGGGATGTGCTGCTCGGTGGTGAGGCCGCCGGCGCTGCCGGGGTGTCCCTGCCGTCGCGGGTGTTCGGCTGGTGCACGTTGGTGTTCTCGGTCGGGTTCTCGATGATCGCGCTGCTGACCCGCCGCTGGGCGCTGGCCTGGGTGGCGTTGGCCGGGTCCGCGGTGGCGTCGGCATTCGGCATGCTGGCGATCTGGTCCCGTCAGACGGCTGCCGAACAGTATCCGGGCCCCGGGTTCGGACTGGTCATCGCCTGGATCGCGGTGATGGTGCTGACGTTCCACTGGGCGCGGGCGGTGTGGGCGCGCACCGACCTGCAGATGGCCGCCGAGGCGGACCGGCGCCGCCGGGCCGCCGAACGACATCTGCGCAGCCTCGACCCGGACGCGTCAGATCCCGCGGTGGACCGCGAGGCTCACCTGGACAGCCCCGACGTCACCGGCCCGGACGACCGGGGCGACGAGCACGGCCGCTAGCGGCGCTTCTCCAGCGCCTGTGCGGCGGCTTCAGCCCACTGCCGCCACTGCGCGGCGTTGGCCCGCGCCTCCTCGGCGTCCTTGGTGCGGCCCGCCGCCTCCGCCTTGGCGGCCTGCTGCTCGTACTGTTCGGCGCGGATCCGGAACTGGTCGGCGCGGGCCTGCGCCTCCGGATCGGTCCACCCCGACGAGGCGGCGTCGCGCACCCGCTTCTCCACCGCGCGCAACCGCCGTTCCAGCTCGGCGGTGCGGTCCCGCGGCACCTTGCCGATCGCATCCCACTTCTCGACGATCGCGCGCAACGCCGCGCGCGCCGCATCCACATCGCCGGTGTCGATCTTCTCCGCCTGCTCGAGCAGCTTCTCCTTGGCCTCGGCGTTGGCGCGCAGCTCCGCGTCGCGTTCGGCGTGCACCGCGTTGCGGGCCGTGAAGAACTTGTCCTGGGCCGCCTTGAACCGCTGCCACAGCGCGTCGTCGACGTCCTTGGCCGCCCGGCCGGTCGCCTTCCACTCGGCGAGCAGCTCCCGGAAGGCTGCCGACGTCGGACCCCAGTCGGTCGAATCGGCGAGCTCCTCCGCGCGTTCACACAACGCCTCCTTGGCGCGGCGAGCCTGCGCCCGCTCCCGGTCCAGTTCGGCGAAGTGCGATCCGCGGCGCCGGTTGAACATCTCCCGGGCCGCCGAGTAGCGCTTCCACAGGGCGTCGTCGGTCTTGCGGTCGACCCCGGTGATCGTGCGCCACTCGTCGAGGATGGCGCGCAACCGGTCACCGGCCGCCTTCCACTGCATCGAGTTGGCGGCGATGTCCTCGGCCTCCGCCGCCAGCGCCTCCTTGCGCGCGATCTGGGCCCTGCGGAACTCCTCGCGCCGCGCCTTCTCGGCGTTCGCGGCCTCCTCGGCCTGCTCGAGGACCGCCGACAGCCGCACCGCCAGCGCGTCCACATCGCCGAGCACCGCGGCGGTCGGCAGGCTCTCGGCCAGCGCGGCGGCCGCGGCCCGGATCTTGCGGGCGTCACCGGTCCGCGACGCCAGCCGCCGCTCCAGCAGCGCGACCTCGGTGTGCAGATCGTCGTAGCGGCGGCCGAAGTGGGCATACGCCGCCTCGGCGTCACCGGCCTGCCAGGATCCGATGACGCGCTCACCCTCGGAGGTGATCAGCCACACCGTGCCGTCGGCGTCGACCCGGCCGAACTTGTGCGGATCGCTGGCCGGTGGCGCGGCCACCGTGGCCGTCGGGCGGGGCCCCGGAACGGGACCGGGGACCGGTCCGCGTGGTCCCGGCCGGGGGGTCGGCTTCGGAGTCGGCCGGGTGGGCTCGCTGCTGGTCATATCGGTTCCTTCTGCCTTCCGCGCGAGTGTTCGCGCTCCTGCCGCGCAACGCGGCGCCATGCTCTGGGTGACAGGTCTGTCGAACGCTATTGAAACAGGTCGTCGCGGCTTACGCCCGCGCCTTCGCGTCTCCGGACGTCGCGGCGGTCCTCGGCCGGGTGCGCCGGGCGCCCATCCAGCCGACATCGATAGTTTGGTGGTGTGCTGAGCGCCATTGCGATCGTGCCGTCGGCGCCGGTCATGGTCCCCGAACTGGCCGGCGCCGCGGCGGCCGAGCTGTCCGGTCTGCGCGACGCCGTGTTCACCGCGGCCGCCGCGCTGCCGCAGCGGTGGCTGGCGGTCGGGGTCGGGCCGGCCGATGCCACCGTGCCGGCCGACAGCGTGGGAACCTTCGCCGGATACGGGGTCGACGTCCGGGTCCGGCTGGCGCCACACCCCGGGCCGGACGGTCCCGGGCGGAACGGGCAGCAGCCGACCGAACTGCCGTTGTGCGCGCTGATCACCGGCTGGGTGCGCGGGCAGGCCGCGCCGCACGCTCGCGCCGAGGTGCGGGTCTGCGCCGCCGATCTGCCCGCACCGGCCGCCCGGGACCGGGGCCGGGCCCTGCGCGCCGAGATCGACCGGTCGGCCGAACCGGTGGGGGTGCTGCTGGTCGCCGACGGCGCGAACACCCTGACCCCGTCCGCGCCGGGCGGTCACGACCCGGACTCGGTGCCGATCCAGCGGGCCCTCGACGATGCGCTGGCCGCCGGCGACACCGCGGCGCTGACCGACCTGCCCGGCGCCATCGTCGGGCGCGCCGCGTACCAGCTGCTGACCGGGCTGGTCGAGCCGGCGCCGCGGTCCGCCCGGGAGCTGTACCGCGGCGCGCCGTACGGCGTCGGTTATTTCACCGGTCTCTGGACGCCATGACGGACCGGCCGCTCGCCATCGTCGGCCCCACCGGGACCGGCAAGTCCGACCTCGCCGTGGCGGTCGCGGAGCGGATCGGCGGGGAGATCGTGAACGCCGACGCCATGCAGCAGTACCGGGGGATGGACATCGGCACCGCCAAACTCACCGTGGCCGAACGCCGCGGCATCCCGCACCACCAGCTCGACGTCCTCGAGGTCACCGAAACCGCCACGGTCGCCCGTTACCAGCAGGCGGCGGCCGCCGACGTCGAGGCCGTCATCGCGCGCGGTCGGGTGCCGGTGATCGTCGGCGGGTCGATGATGTACATCCAGGCGCTCCTCGACGACTGGTCGATCCCGGCCACCGATCCGGCGGTCCGGGCCCGCTGGGAAGCCCGGCTCGCCGAGATCGGGGCCCGCGCCCTGCACGCCGAACTGGCGCGGGTGGACAGCGCCGCGGCGGACACCATCCTGCCCACCGACGGCCGGCGGATCGTGCGGGCGCTGGAGGTGATCGAACTGACCGGCAGACCGTTCGCGGCGTCCAAACCGCCGGTGGGGCCGCCGCGCTGGGACACCGTGATCATCGGGCTGGACTGGGCCACCGAGGCTCTCGACGAACGGTTGCGTCAGCGCACCGACAAGATGTTCGCCGCCGGGCTGGTCGACGAGGTGCGCGGGCTGATCGAGCGGGGGTTGCGCAAGGGGGTGACGGCCTCGCGGGCGCTGGGTTACGCCCAGGTGCTGGCCGCGCTGGACACCGGGACGGGTCCCGCAGCGCAGTCGGCGGCGGGGGAGGCGTTGGCCGAGGCCCGGGAACGCACCTTCATCGGCACCCGCCGCTACGTGCGCAGGCAGCGGTCCTGGTTCCGCCGGGACCACCGGATCACCTGGCTGGACGGCGCCGCCCCCGACAACGTCGAACGGGCCCTGGCGACCTGGCGGAACGTATCCTGAGGCAGTGAGATTCGCCAAGGGGCACGGCACCGAGAACGACTTCGTGGTGCTGCCCGATCCGGACGCCCGGTTGACGTTGACGCCAGCCGGCGTCGCGGCCCTGTGCGATCGGCGCCGCGGACTCGGCGCCGACGGGGTGCTGCGGGTGACGACGGCCGGCGCCGCCCGGGCGGCCGGGGTCCTCGACCGCCTGCCCGACGGCGTGGCCGCCGACGACTGGTACATGGACTACCGCAACGCCGACGGCTCCATCGCGCAGATGTGCGGCAACGGGGTGCGGGTGTTCGCCCACTACCTGCGGGCGTCCGGGCTGGAGTCCCGCGACGAGTTCGTCGTCGGGTCGCCGGCCGGACCCCGGCCGGTGGTGCTGCACCACAGCGACGCCACCACCGCCGATGTCACCGTCGAGATGGGCAAGGCCAACCAGTCGGGCACCGGCACCGCGGTGGTCGGCGGCCGGCGGTTCACCGGATTGGCGGTCGACGTCGGTAACCCGCACCTGGCCTGCGTGGATCCCGAACTGACCGAGGACGCGCTCGCCGCGCTCGACGTCGCGGCCCCGGTGCAGTTCGACACCGAGCAGTTCCCGGACGGGGTGAACATCGAAGTGCTGACCCCGCCGGTGGATTCGGTGGTGTCGATGCGGGTCCACGAGCGCGGTGTCGGCGAGACGCGGTCGTGCGGCACCGGCACGGTCGCGGCCACGGTCGCGGCGCTGCGTCATCTGGGCGCCGACACCGGCACCATGCGGGTCCGGGTGCCCGGGGGCACCGTCACCGTCACCGTCACCGAGACCACCAGCCATCTGCGGGGACCGTCGGTGTTGGTGGCGCGGGGCGACATCTCGGCGGACTGGTGGGCGGCGCAGCGGGACGGAATGGCCGGCCCGGCCGGCGCGTTAATTGAGGTGCATGAACAGTGATCTCCATGCGAACCTTGCTTCGCCTATGACATATCCCGAGACCCCCGAAACACCCGAGACGGTCCGTACCGCCGAGGCGCCCAGCGTCGGTGAGCTCGAGCTGCAGGACCGCGCCGCGCTGCGTCGGGTCGCCGGTCTGTCGACCGAGCTGACCGACGTCTCCGAAGTCGAATACCGGCAGCTGCGGCTGGAACGCGTCGTGCTGGTCGGCGTGTGGACCGAAGGCACCATCGCCGACGCCGAGGCCAGCCTCGCCGAGCTGGCCCGGCTGGCCGAGACCGCCGGCTCCCAGGTGCTCGAGGGCGTCATCCAGCGGCGCGACAAGCCCGACCCGGCAACCTATATCGGCTCCGGTAAGGCCAGGGAACTTCGTGACATCGTGGTCGCCACCGGCGCCGACACGGTGATCTGCGACGGTGAGCTCAGCCCGGCGCAGCTGACCGCGCTGGAGAAGGTCGTGCAGGTCAAGGTCGTCGACCGGACCGCCCTGATCCTCGACATCTTCGCCCAGCACGCCACCAGCCGGGAGGGCAAGGCGCAGGTGTCGCTGGCGCAGATGGAGTACATGCTGCCGCGGCTGCGCGGTTGGGGTGAATCGATGTCACGGCAGGCCGGTGGCCGTGCCGGTGGCAGCGGCGGCGGTGTCGGCCTGCGTGGCCCGGGTGAAACCAAGATCGAGACCGATCGTCGGCGGATCCGGGAACGGATGGCCAGGTTGCGCCGCGAGATCAAGGAGATGAAGAAGGTCCGCGACACCAAGCGGCACCGCCGGCTCGCCAGCGCGATCCCGTCGATCGCGATCGTCGGATACACCAACGCCGGCAAGTCGAGCCTGCTCAACGCGCTGACCGACGCCGGGGTGCTGGTCGAGGACGCGTTGTTCGCCACCCTGGAGCCGACCACCCGCCGCGGCCGGTTCGACGACGGGCGGCCGTTCGTGCTGACCGACACCGTCGGCTTCGTGCGACACCTGCCCACCCAGTTGGTGGAGGCGTTCCGGTCCACCCTGGAGGAGGTGATCCACGCCGACCTGCTGGTGCACGTGGTCGACGGCGCCGACGCCAACCCGCTGGCGCAGATCGACGCGGTGCGGGAGGTGCTGCGCGACGTCCACGCCGACCATGACGCACCGCCCGCGCCGGAACTGCTGGTGGTGAACAAGATCGACGCCGCGTCGGATCTGACCCTGACGCAGCTGCGTCGAGCCCTGCCCGACGCGGTGTTCGTCTCCGCCCACACCGGTGAGGGGCTGGACCGGTTGCGGCAGCGGATGTCCGAACTGGTGGCGCCCACCGAGACCGCGGTGGATGTGACCATCCCGTACGACCGCGGTGATCTGGTGGCCCGGGTGCACTCCGACGGCCGCGTCGACGCCACCGAGCACCGCGCCGACGGGACCCGCATCAAGGCCCGGGTTCCGGTGGCGCTGGCCGCCAGCCTGCGCGACTTCGCGACGGTCTGATCCCGGCTCCCGGCGCGGTGCGCGCCGGCGACAGGCAAAGAAATTCCGGCCGCCGGCAGCGCCTGACGGACCACCCGGATCGGCCCACCTGCGAGACGGCCACCGACGTGCCGGCCGCACAGGACCGATCCGCCGCCGCCCGGCCGGTTTCCCGCGCTGGGGGAGTGGCTCGGCGGCGCCGTCGGTGCGGGTTCGCCTGCGGCGACACCTGCGCGGTGCGGGTGCGACGCCGAGCCTCCGGACATCTGCGACCTGGCGGCCGGAGATCTTCTGGCGCAGCTCTTTTCGTCCTCTCACCGATGCGTCCGCCGTATCCGGCTGGAAGAATCCGCTGCCGGGCGGGTGGTGTGGCGGCGAGGCGCCGAGGCGGGCTCGCAACACATTGCGCCGCTGGTCCGTTCGCGATCCCGAGCAGCCCGGGGGATGCCGCGTGGCATCCGGCGGCGCGGCGGGAGGCCGGTTGTGGCGCCGCGTGACGGCAGCGTCGCGGAGAACCCTTGTGTCCACACCGAACAGCCGGTACTGGCAAAGACCGGTGGCGGTGTTTGTGGGTCTGAACAGCGCCGACGATCCCACCGTGGCCCTGCGCCGAGAGGGAAATCCGTCCTCGCGTAACGGCCGTGTCCGCTTTGATATGAACGTCCTCTGACGCAGAGTGGACGAACGCGATACGTTACGAAGGACTTTGCCAGACCTCCGGGAGGACGGACATGAACGGGCAGTGGGCCCGGACGGAAACCGCATTGGGGCGCTTCGCAGCCTGCCTCCTGGCGGTCGCGACCATGACGCTGGCCGGCCTCCTGTCGGCTCCGGAGGCGGCGGCCACCCCGGAGGAGGACGCCGGCGCCGCGATCGGCGCGGCCTACGACGCCAGCGGAGGGCCGGGCGGGCCGCTGGGGCCGCCGGACGGCGGCGTCTATCCCATCGGTGCGGGGTTCGCCCAGAACTACGCGCACGGCAAGATGTTCTTCACGCCGCAGACCGGCGCCCACTTCATGCAGGGCGAGATACTCGCCAAGTACGAGTCGCTGGGCGGGCCCGCCGACAGCGACCTCGGCTTCCCGACGCTGAGTGAAAGCCCCGGACGCGTCGGCCCGGACAGCCGCAACGTCATCTTCAGCGCACCGGACCGTCCGGTGATCTTCTGGACGCCCGACACCGGGGCCCGTGTGGTGCGCGGGGCCATCAACCTGGCCTGGGACAGGCTCGGCGGGTCCGCCGGCGTGCTGGGCGTGCCGGCCGAGGACGAGGCCTACCGCGGTGATGTGGTGACCCAACGCTTCAGCGGCGGAGAGATCAGCTGGAACCGCAAGACCAGAGAGTTCAGCACCGTCCCACCCGAACTCGCCGATCAACTGGCCGATCTCGACGTGCCGCAGAATCCCACCGCGGAGATCAACGCCGCCCGCCGCGCTGCCGGCGGCGCGCTGGGCCCGCTGGGGGCCAAGGAGGGCGACGAGTACCCGATCGGCGACGACGGTGTCGCCCAGGACTTCACCGGCGGCACCATCTTCTACAGCCCGGCGACCGGTGCCCATGTGCTCACCGGTCAGGTGCTGGAGAAGTACCGCAGTGTTGGCGGCCCGGAGGGCGACCTCGGCTTCCCGATCAGCGGAGAACACGACGGCGGCGCTGGCGGGCGGATGGCCGGCTTCGCGGCCGCCGACGAGCCGATCATCTTCTGGACCCCCGACTACGGTGCCGTCATCGTCCGGGGCGCGATGAAGGCCGCGTGGGACAAACTCGGCGGCGCCGCCGGGGAACTCGGTGTGCCGGTGGACGATCAGACCGAGGACGGTGACGAGATCACCCAGCGGTTCAGCGGAGGCTCGATCACCTGGAATCGGTCCGACGGCAGCTTCCGCACCGAACCGGCCGGTCTGGCAGCACAATTGACCGGGCTGGAGGTTCCGGGGGTCGAGCCGCCGGCCGACATCGAGGAAGCGCCGCTGGCGCAGTCCGAGGACGGCGGCGGGCCCTCCCGGCCGGGGGTGGGGGTCGGCTGGCTACTCGTGCTGATTCCGGTGCTGGTGCTGGCCGCGGCGCTGATCGGGCTGACGATCTGGAACCGGCGACGCCGCTACGCCGGCGCGGGGCACCTGCAATCCGGGCAATACGACCCCGAGCATCACGATTCCGAGCGGTATGACCCCGAGCGATATGACCAGGGCCCGGACGCCTTCGACTCGGACGTTCACGACCCGGGCGGATACGACACGCGTGAAGACCTCGACCGGCGCCACGAGACGCCGTCGGGTGACGCCGCACCACAGCCGTCCGAACTGTTCGGGTTGGGAACCCCGCCCGCACAAGCCGATTTCAGAGGATGGGGATACACCGGCGATCCGGCGGCGCCTGCCGACGAGGCCCGCACCGCAACACCGCCGGGTGAACCGGGTGACAAAGCTCCACCCGAGCCACACCGGGCCGATTCGGCCCCAGCCGAATCCGGGCAGACCCGAACGACGGCGGCCGCGACAGGCGGGGCCGAAACACTCGGGGCCCCACCGGATCAGCTTCCCGGGCAGGACGAGTCCACCGAGCCGGAACGCGAGACACCTTCCGAGGATCCGTTTTTCGAGAAGGACCAGGACGACGTCGACACCGCGCCGACACCGATCGTGGCGCCCGAGGCGGCTGAGCCGAGGCCCAGCGCGACCCGCCCGGATTCGGAGACCACCGGACGGCACGCCGCGATCGACGTCGATGAACCCGAGTACGGTCAGACCGCGCTACGGCTTCCGGTCGACGGCGACCCGCGCCGGCCGCCGGAGGGATATCCGATCAAGGCCCGGATCACCGACGGGTTGTACTGGGTGCCGGGCAGCGCGGACTACGACGAGGTAGACGCCGAGATCTGGTTCGCCAGCGAGGAACTGGCCCGGACGAACGGTTTCGTCCGCAGCGACTGACTCAGATCTTGCGGATCACCGTCACGACTTTTCCGAGGATGGCGGCCTCGTTCCCGGGAATCGGATCGTAGACCGGGTTGTGCGGCATCAACCAGACCTGGCCGCGGGACCGTTTGAACGTCTTGACGGTGGCCTCGCCGTCGATCATCGCCGCGACGATGTCGCCGTTCTCGGCGACGTTCTGTTGGCGCACCACGACCCAGTCGCCGTCGCAGATGGCGGCGTCGATCATGGAGTCGCCCACCACCTTCAGCAGGAACAGCGAACCCTCACCGACCAGTTCGCGGGGGAGCGGGAAGACATCCTCGACCGCCTCCTCCGCGAGGATCGGACCACCGGCGGCGATCCGGCCCAGCACCGGGACGAACGTCGGTTCCGGCAGCGTGTCCGAGCCGGCGACGTCAGTGGTCACGGCGGGTTTTGCGGGGTCGTCGACGCCCCGGACGTCCACGGCGCGCGGACGGTTCGGATCCCGCCGCAGATAGCCCTTGCGTTCCAGCGTGCGCAGCTGGTGAGCCACCGATGAGGTGGACGTCAACCCCACCGCGTCGCCGATCTCCCGGATGCTCGGCGGATACCCGCGGGTGGTCACCGACGCGCGGATCACCTCCAGGATGGTGCGCTGACGCTCGGTCAGACCGCTGTCGGCGGCGCGTCTGCGGCCGGCGGTGTCTGCGGCACCCGGGGAATCGTGGCTGTCACTCATGACCTCAATCTAGCCGCGGACCCGACAATGATCAAACATGTGTTCGAGGTGTGTCGGGACTGTGATCCGCCTGCACCCGCGCCGACCCGTTCCGCCTTCGGACTGTCGGTGGGGCGTCCTAGTCTCCGACACAGTTCGATCACGCGTTCTATTCATCGAACGCATGATCGACTACCATTCGAACAGGCGAGCGAACACGCCGAGCGGAAGGCGAACACATGACAGTCCTCGACACCCGCACTCGTACCCGGGCCCGCACTGAGTCGCGTGCCGGCCATCCGGGCCGCACCGAGGCCCGCCTGCCCGGCGGGCGTGCGACGAGCCAGCGCCGGACGGACGCGGCGGCACCAATCCTGCGGCCGGCGCCGGTGTCCCGGCGGCGTCCGGCGCACCCACGCCCCGGCGGCGCCGCCCTGCGCCACCGGGGAACCGGCGTGCTGGTCTCGCGCGCCCCGCACCGGCGGCGCCCGATCACCCCGGCCGGTACGGTGGCGCTGGCGCTGGTGGCCGCCGCGATCACCGTGTGGCTGGGGCTGGTGGCCCAGCTCGGCGGGGTGACGGCCACCGATGCCGCGGTGCCTACCACTGTCGCCGTGGTGCAGGTGCAGCACGGGGAGACGCTGCATCAGGTGGCGCAGCGGGTCGCGCCGGACGCCCCGGTTGCCGCCGTGGTGGAACGGATCCGTGAGCTCAATCAGCTCGACTCCGCCGCGCTGGCCGCTGGGCAGACACTGATCGCTCCCATCGGCTGACGCGCGCCGGTCGCTGTGGAAGACCGTGTCGTCCAACGGTAGTGGGGCGCTGTGCCATCGCATTTCGTCGCGGGTAGGCTCAGAGGCGTTCGACGTACGTACGTGCCGACGTGGCGAAGGAGCGGTGATGCATTGTCCGTTCTGCCGTCACCCGGATTCGCGCGTGGTGGACTCCCGGGAAACCGACGAGGGTCAGGCGATCCGGCGGCGTCGCGCATGCCCGGAATGCGGCCGGCGGTTCACCACCGTGGAGACCGCCGTGCTTGCGGTGGTCAAGCGCAGCGGCGTCACCGAACCCTTCAGCCGGGAGAAGGTGATCCGCGGTGTGCGCGCCGCCTGCCAGGGCCGTCAGGTCGACGATGACGCGTTGAATCTGCTGGCACAACAGGTCGAGGACACCGTCAGGGCCACCGGGTCACCGGAGGTGCCCAGCCATGAGGTCGGCCTGGCGATACTCGGGCCGTTGCGGGAACTCGACGAGGTTGCCTACCTGCGGTTCGCCTCGGTGTACCGGTCGTTCACCTCCGCCGAGGACTTCGAGCGCGAAATCCGGGAACTGCGGGCCCATCGGGCGGCGTCGGCCGAGCAGAAGTCGAACTGATCCGTCTCAGTCCAGCGTCCGGATCTCGTCCCGGGCCACCCGCCCCGCGATCTGCACCCACCCCTCGGGGTTCCAGCGGGTTTCGATGATCGACCCCTTACCCTGCACGATCGTCAGATCGCGGCTGAGGAACTCGGTGATGCGCACCGCGGCGGATCCGGTGGCCTCATCCTCGGGGATGCCCAGATTGTTGGCGAACATCCGGGCGCGGATCTGACCGTGTTCCCGATCCGTCCAGGTCCACAGGTAGTGCCCGATGTCATCGGGATACTCATCGGGGTCCGCGGCAAGGAGCTCCTCGGCCGTCTCCAGTTCGCGGATGACGAACTCCGGCGCCCATTCGGCGCGGGCGCTGACCGCGGTGAGCTCGTCCCGGTAGCTCACCTGCACGATGCCGGCCGGCACCTGTAGCGTGTGGATCGGGCGGCCCTGTTCCCGCAGCCACCAGGCCGCCCCGACGGTCGGGTGTCCGGCGAACCTCATTTCGGTGACCGGGGTGAAGATGCGGGCCTGGGCGGTGTTGGTGCCGGACTGCGGAACCTCGACGAATACCGTTTCGCTGTAACCCAGTTCGGTGGCGATTCGCTGGCGGTCAGCGGGGTCGACCGCGGCGTCGTCCACCACCCCCAACGGGTTGCCGAATTTGCCGTCGGGATCGGTGAACACCCGCAGTACGGTCACGTCGAGGCCCATGCCCCGATGCTACGTCGAGGACCGGCGCCCGACGATCATGTTGGGCCCGCTTCGAGCGAGGGCCCGCGCTGGAACCCCCGCGCTAGAACCCCGGGGTGTCGCCGTCGTCGCGGAACCCGTCCGGATTGGACTCCCGGTTCTGCTGCGCCAGGAACTTCTCGAACTCGCCGGCGAGTTCCTCACCGCTGGGCAGGTCCTCGTCATGGGCGAGCAGCGATCGGTTCTCCTGGGCGGTGATGAACGCGTCGTACTGGCGTTCCAGCGCGGCCACCACCTGGGCGACCTCCGGGCTGGCCTCGACCTGCTCGTTGATCCGGTCGTGCACCTCCGCCCCGGCCTTCGCCAGTTCCGCCAGCGGCAGCTCCAGCGACCCCGCCTTGGCGACCTCGGCCAGCAACGCCTCGGCGGCGGGCGGATATGCGGTCTGCGCCAGATAGTGCGGCACGTGGACCGTGTAACCTACGACCTCGAAACCGTGCTGGCCCATCCGGAATTCCAGCAGGTTCGAGACACTGCCCGGCACCTGCACCTCGCCCACCCACGCGGTGTGCTCGGCGATCAGTTCCTTGTTGTTCGAATGTGCCGTCAGCGTCACCGGCCGGGTGTGCGGCACCGCCATCGGAATGGTGCCCAGCCCGATCACGCGGCGCACCCCGAGTCGCTCGGCCAGCAACCGCACCGCGCTGACGAACCGCTCCCATTTCAGGTCCGGCTCCAGTCCGGTCAGCAGCAGGAACGGTGTGCCGGCGGTGTCGTGCAGCGCGTACAGGTTCAGTTCGGGCTCTTCGTAGCGGGTGAAGTGATCGGTCTTGAACGTCATCAGCGGCCGCCGCGACCGGTAGTCGAGCAGCTCGTCGATCGCGAACGAGGCGACCAGTTCGGTGGTCAGCGTGTTCTTGAGGTGCTCGGCGGCCAACCGGATGGCGTGCCCGGCATCGGAGAACCCTTCCAGCGCATGTACCAGGACCGGGCCCTTGCCGTCCTCCGAGGACAGCTTCGGCGCCGGGAACTCCAGTTCGTACATTCCCGACTGTTCGGGTTGATAATGCTGCTCTGGGCTTTCTGCGTGATCAGCCATCCCGCTTGCCTCCTTGCCTGTGTGGCCAAGACACGTCCGGTTGGTGTCTACCGCTGATACCAGTTTCGCCTATTTGCCGGGACCGCATTCGCGGACCCCGTTCGAGATGCAACAACGCGTCGATTTCCATGGCCATTCCACCGTGGATGCCCGTTTTGCGCACCGCGAAATCTAAGACTGCAGGCGGTCCAGGGTGCGCAGCTTGTTCGCGACATCGAGGGCGGCCACCTTGTACGCCTCGGCGTAGGTCGGATAGTTGAAGACCGCGTCCACCAGGTAGTCCACCGTGCCGCCGCACCCCATCACCGCCTGCCCGATGTGCACGAGTTCGGTGGCGTGGGTGCCGACGATGTGCACGCCCAGCACTGTGCGGTCCTCGGTGGAGACCAGCAGTTTGAGCATGCCGTAGCTGTCGCCGGCGATCTGGCCGCGGGCCAGTTCGCGGTAGCGCGCCACCCCGGTTTCGTACGGGACGGCGTCGCGGGTCAGCTCCACCTCGGTCGACCCGACATAGGAGATCTCCGGGATGGCGTAGATGCCCACGGGGTGGAGTTCGGGCAGCTGGTCGACGGGTTCGCCGAACGCGTGACAGGCGGCCACCCGCCCCTGTTCCATCGAGGTGGAGGCCAGCGCCGGGAACCCGATCACATCGCCCACCGCGTAGATGTGGTCGACCGCGGTCCGGTAGTTGTCGTCGACGGCGATGCGGCCCCGGTCGTCGGCCTCCAGGCCCGCGTTGTGCAGATCGAGCCGGGCGGTCTGGCCCTGCCGGCCGGCCGAGTACATCACGGCGTCGGCAGGGATCCGCTTACCGCTGGCCAGGCTGGTGACGGTGCCGGCCGGGCTCACCTCCACGCCGGTCACCTGTTCCCCGAACCGGAAGGTGACGGCGAGGTCGCGCAGGTGGTATGTCAACGCCTCGACGATCTCCGGGTCGCAGAAGTCCAGCATCGACGCGCGCTTCTCGACGACCGTGACCCGGGTGCCGAGCGCCGCGAACATCGACGCGTACTCGATGCCGATCACCCCGGCGCCGACCACCACCATCGAACCGGGCAGCGCCTCGAGGTCGAGGATGCCGTCACTGTCGAGCACCCGGCGCTCATCGAACGCCACCCCCTGCGGACGGGCGGGGGAGGTGCCGGGGGCGAGCACGATGTAGTCGCCGGTGAGGGTGGTGAGCTCGGCGCGGGCGGCGTCCTCGACGACGATCGTGTGCGGGTCGCGGAACCGGCCGTGGCCGGTGTACAGGTCGACGTTGTTGCGCGTCAGCTGATCACGCACCACCTCGATCTCCCGCTCGATGACGTGTCGGGTCCGCGACAGCAGATCCGCCGGGGTGATGTGGTCCTTGACCCGGTACCCCGCGCCGTACAGTTCCCGCTGATTCATCCCGGTCAGGTAGAGCACCGCTTCGCGCAGCGTCTTGGACGGGATGGTGCCGGTGTTGATGCACACCCCGCCGAGCATCCGCCCCCGTTCGACCACCGCCACCGTCTTCCCGAGTTTGGCGGCGGCGATCGCGGCCTTCTGTCCGCCCGGTCCGGAGCCGATGACGATCAGGTCGTACTTCGCGCCCATGCACAAGGTGTACGCGACTCGGGGTCCGGATGCAGCCCAACGCGCGGTGCGCCGCCGGAATCCGTGCGATCCCCAATCCCGACTTGATCCCCAGTCCGCCGGCCGCCGCGCGGTCGGTGGCCGGTCGCCGTCGTGGCCGGCTGACAGCGTCGGGCCATGCCAACTTCACGCACACCCGATTTCAACCTCAACCGCCCCGGCGAACTGATCGCCGCGTTACCCGCCGTGCTGGGTTTCGTTCCCGAGCACTCCCTGGTCCTGGTCACCGTCGACGACGGCGAGCTGGGCTGTGTCCTGCGCATCGACCTCTCCGATGCACCGTCGATCGAGCGGCTCGCCGAAGTGGCGGCCGCCGCGGCGCCCGCGGCGGCGATCGCGGTGATCGTCGACCGGGCCGGCGCGGCCTGCGGGGTGTGCAACGACCGATACCGTCAGCTGGCGGCCGAGCTGACCGACGAGCTGGCCCGGCACGGCATCGAACTGCTGGCCGCCCACGTGGTGGATCGGGTCGCGGCCGGTGGGCGCTGGCACTGCGCCGACGGGTGCGGGGCCGGCGGCCGGGTGGAGGACCCGTCGGCCTCACCGCTGGCCGCCGCCGCGGTGCTGGACGGCCGCCGGTTGTACACCCGCCGCAGCGAGCTGGTGGCGGTCGTCGAACCCGCGCCCGACCGCGACCCGGATCTCGCCGAGGCGATCACCCGGACCGCCGAGCGGCGCGGTGAACTGCGGACCGATGCGCAGGCCCGCCGCGATGTGCAGGACATGATCGCCGCGGCCGGCCGGATCGCGGCCGGATCGGACATCGGCGAACCGCAGCTGTGCGCGTTGGCCTGCGCCCTCACCGACGGCCGGGTGCGCGACACGCTGTACGCGCTGGCGGTCGGCGACGACGCGGCCATCGCGGAGAACCTGTGGGCGTGGCTGGCCCGCATGCTGCCGGAACCGTGGCGGACCGAGGCGCTGGTGCTGCTGGCGTTCAGCGCCTACGCGCGCGGTGACGGACCGCTGGCCGGGGTGTCGCTGGACGCCGCGCTGCGGGGCGATCCGAACCACCGGATGGCGGGCATGCTTGACACGGCGTTGCAGTCCGGGCTGCGCCCGGAACGGATCCGGGAGCTGGCGCTCACCGGGTACCGGATGGCCGATCGGCTCGGCGTGCGGTTGCCGCCGCGGCGCGCCTTCGGCCGGGCAGGGTGAGCCCCGCCGGCTCGGCCGCCGGTCGCGGGACGGGACGTCTCCGGGTCTAGACCTTCTCCACCTTGACGGCGTGGGCCATCTGGTACGGCAGATCGACCTGCTCGTGTCCCGGGATGATGATCGACACGCTCTTGTTCTCGTTGACCTGAACGGTCACCCGGGCGTTGGGCACCACGCCGGCCTCCTTGAGCCGGGTGATCAGCTCGACATCACCCTGCACGTGCTCGGTCAGCTGGCGGACGACCACCGGCACCGGGGTGCCGGCCGGCAGTTCGGTGAGCCGGACCAGGTTCATGTCCTCGGGCTCGGTGGAGACCACCCCGAGTTCGGAGAGCCCTGGGATGGGGTTGCCGAAGGGTGAGGTCGTGGGGTTGTCGAGCACCTTGACCAGGCGTCGCTCGACGTCCTCGCTCATCACGTGTTCCCAGCGGCAGGCCTCGGCGTGCACTTCCTCCCACGGCAGGCCGATGACGTCGACCAGCAGCCGTTCGGCCAGCCGGTGCTTGCGCATCACCGATATCGCCAGGGCGCGCCCCTTCTCGGTGAGTTCGAGATGCCGGTCTCCGGCGACCTGGAGCAGGCCGTCGCGTTCCATCCGGGAGACGGTCTGGCTCACCGTCGGCCCGCTCTGCTCGAGCCGTTCGGCGATACGTGCGCGCAGCGGGACTACGCCTTCTTCCTCGAGGTCGTAGATCGTGCGCAGATACATCTCGGTGGTATCGACAAGATCATTCATGGGGCACCCTCCGTTGCCGCGAGTCTACCGTGAATGCCGTCTGAACTGCGGCCCTTCGTTTCCGTGCCGCTTTCCCCGCGGCCCACACGCGACCGCGCCCGCCGGTCGGACCGGCGGGCGCGGTGGCTTCGATATGGATGCTAGCTGGCGTAGGAACGCAGCCGGTCGGCCCGTTCGCCGTGACGCAGCTTGGCCATCACCTCACGCTCGATCTGTCGGACCCGCTCCCGGGACAGGCCGAAGAGCTTGCCGATCTGATCGAGGGTGCGGGGCTGACCGTCGTCCAGGCCGAACCGCAGCCGGATCACCTGCTGCTCCCGCTCGTCCAGGGTCGCCAGCACGTGCCGGATGTCGGTGTGCAGCAACTCGGCGATCACCGCGTTCTCCGCCGACATCGCCTCGGCGTCCTCGATGAAGTCACCGAGCGGCGCCTCCTCGTCGCTGCCGACCGGCATGTCCAGGCTCACCGGATCGCGGCTGTGGTCCAGCAGATCGGCGATCTTCTCGACCGGAATGCCCGACTCCTCGGCCAGCTCCTCATCGGTGGGCTCGCGGCCCAGCGTCTGATGCAGCTCGCGCTTGATCCGTGCGAGCTTGTTGACCTGCTCCACCAGGTGCACCGGGAGCCGGATGGTGCGGCTCTGGTCGGCCATACCGCGGGTGATGGCCTGGCGGATCCACCAGGTGGCGTAGGTGGAGAACTTGAACCCCTTGGTGTAGTCGAACTTCTCCATCGCCCGGATCAACCCGAGGTTGCCCTCCTGGATCAGGTCCAGCAGCGGCATCCCTCGACCGGTGTAGCGCTTGGCCAGTGACACCACCAACCGGAGGTTGGCCTCCAGCAGGTGGCGGCGCGCCTCTTCACCGTCACGCACGATCGCTTCCAGATCACGCTTGCGGTTCTGTCCCAACCGCTTCTTGGTCTTCAGCAGATGCTGCGCGTAAAGACCCGCTTCGATCCGCTTCGCGAGCTCCACCTCTTCTGCGGCATCGAGCAGAGCTGTCTTGCCGATGCCGTTCAGATACACGCGTACGAGGTCAGCGGCCGGACTCTGGGCGTCCAGGTCGCTGTCGACGCGGCTGGTGGTGGCATTTGCCATGACGGCCTCCTGATCGGCTACAACTGTCATGAGCTACAACGCTCAAGTGCCGATAGGAGTTCCCGGCGCCTTCCCGGTTCACACGTTTTGATCTGCGGCTTTTCCGCGGTGACCTGAGAATGCCCTGAGAATGGGCGCCGATCGGCCGGGTCAGGGAACGTCGTAGGGCGAATCGTCGGCCCCCTGTTGCGGGGGAACCGATGGTCGCTGCTGCAGCGCCGTCTGCTCGGTGGTGGGCTCGATCACGGTGGTGGCCCGGGCCTGGTAACGACGGGGCTCCTCGGCCTTGCGCGGCGGGCGGTCGTTGGCGATCAGCACCGCCGCCCACGGCAGCGGTATCGAGGCCACGATGATGGCCAGCGAAATCCATCCGTTGTGCCAGATGCCGTAGGCGATCGCGGCGCCGATGAGCGCCGGGACGCGCACCGACATCATGATCAGATACTTGCGTACCCGCTGGCGGTGCTCCACCTCGTAGGGGATGGCTGCGGTGGTGATGAGAACTGGCCGACCATCTTCGTCGAAACTCAGCTCGCGGCCGTGTTTCATACCTCCACTGTTTCACATCTGCGGTCGCAGGTGTCAGCCGGTTTCCTGTGAAAATTCGGCGGGGCAGAATAGAGGTCATGCAGACCCAGACCATCGAACGTACCGACACCGAGGAACGCGTCGACGACGGCACCGGTAGTGACATCCCGAAGTACTTCCACTACGTCAAGAAGGACAAGATCGCCGAGAGCGCGGTGCTGGGTACCCACGTGGTCGCGCTGTGCGGCGAGGTGTTCCCCGTCACCCGCTCGCCCAAGCCGGGGTCACCGGTGTGTCCGGAGTGCAAACGGATCTACGAGCAGCTCAAGAAGTGACCGATCCGGCGTTCGGTGTGATCGGGGCTGACCTCTTCGGGGCGGGGCCCGGGGGCGAGGCGGGTGCCGGGGTGGCCGGCGCCGGTCCGCGCCCGTTCTCGATCCGCTCCTGAATCCGGCGGCGCAGGCGTTCGGTGCGGGTGCCGGGCGCGGGGAACTCCTCCTCGATCGCGGCGTTGAGTTCGGCGCCCAGCATGATCGCGAACCCCAGGAAGAACGCGAACAACAGGAACGCGATCGGGGTGGCGAGCGCGCCGTAGGTGTAGCCGGTACTGGTGATCCAGCCCAGATACACCCGCAGCCCGGCCGTCGCGATCATGAACACCGTGGCCGCGAGCACCGAACCCCACAACAGCCGGTGCGACGGCAGCGGTTTGGGCAACGACACCCGGTAGAGGATGTTGACCGCCACGATCAAGCTCAGCGCCAGCACCGGGTAGTAGCCGAACCGCAGGATGTCCGACCACTCGTCGGGCAGGAACTCGCCGATCTTGCGCGGCCCCAGGGCGAGCAGGGGTGCGGTGGCGATCGCGAAGAGCAGCATCGCCACGTACAGCCCCAGCGCATAGAAGCGTTGCCGCACCGGGTGACGCAGCGGCGACTGGTCGTGGGCCTCCACGATCGAGTCGACGAACGCCGAGATCGCCGACGACCCGGCCCACAGCGAGATGATGAAGCCGAGCGACACCACCTCACCGCGGGCGCCGGCCACGATGTCGTGGACCGTCGGCTCCAGGATCTCGGTCACCACATTCGACGAGAAGAACGTGTTGGCGGTGTTGAGCAGCCACTCCTCGATGCTCGGCAGCGTGGCCGGCCCGAACAGCGGGGCGATGTAGGCCAGGCTGCCGAGCATGCCGAGCAGCAACGGTGGCAGCGACAACGCGCACCAGAACGCCGCCTGGGCGGATTCGGAGAAGATCGAATCGTCCCAGCTCTTCGTCAACGTCCGCCGGGTGATGCGGCGGACATGGTGACGAGACGGTCGCGCCGGTCGCACCTGGTCAGTCATGACCCGTTCAGGATTACCCACGAATCGGGCCGCGCCGCGGTTTACGCCCCGGCGAGTTGCCGATCACCTGACCCGGTGCCGCGGCGATCACGATTCGATCGGGCTGACCTCCAGCACCGCCGACATCTCGATCAGCTTCGCTTCGTGCTTGTTGGCGTGATGCTGGCAGAAGAACAACTCGGCGCCGGACGGAAGCTTGGCCCGAACGCGAGCGGCCGCGCCGCAGCGGTCACACCGGTCAGCTCTGGTCAGCTCGGGACTGGTCAGAGTTGCGTTCATGGCTCCTCCATCCTCCTGCCGATTGTGCAGGCGCCGTATCGTCCGTCGTTCGGTCCGACACGTATCTCTACTGTCTCAGACGAAACAGATTCCCGCGTTGTTCCCCCGCGCGCACGGATGTGTCGTGTCTCACCTGTGCGCCGGGGATCTCGACCGGCAGGCTGACAGCATGGATCAGCCCGCAGCGGTTCTGCTGCACCTGTGCAGTGCGGAGGATTGGCGACGCGCGCAAGCGCTCGGCGAGTACCGGCCGGAGTCGTTGACCACTGAGGGGTTCGTGCACCTGTCGACACCGGCGCAGGTGCATCTGCCGGCGAACCGGCTGTACGCCGGTCGCACCGACCTGGTGCTGCTGCACATAGATCCCGCACGGCTGACTTCTCCGATCCGCTGGGAGCCCGGCGTCCCGTCCGATCCCGCAGGTATGGCGTTCCCACACCTGTATGGATCTGTACCCACTTTCGCGGTGTTCAACGTGACGAGTTACCGGCCCGGTGCGGACGGCCGATTCCCGCTCCTGACCGAGCCGTGACGGGGTGAAACCCACCCCGGCAGCGGCTGATTCGGACCGGGCGGTGCGGGTGACTCAGTCCAGATAGTCGCGCAGGACCTGAGAACGGCTCGGGTGGCGCAGCTTGCTCATGGTCTTCGACTCGATCTGGCGGATGCGTTCGCGGGTGACGCCGTACACCTGGCCGATCTCATCGAGGGTGCGCGGCTGGCCGTCGGTCAGCCCGAAGCGCAACCGAACCACCCCGGCCTCACGTTCCGAGAGCGTCTCGAGCACCGACTGCAGCTGATCCTGCAGCAGCGTGAAGCTCACCGCGTCGACGGCCACCACGGCCTCGGAGTCCTCGATGAAATCGCCCAGTTGGCTGTCGCCCTCGTCGCCGATGGTCTGGTCCAGTGAGATGGGCTCCCGCGCGTACTGCTGGATCTCCAGCACCTTCTCCGGCGTGATGTCCATCTCCTTGGCGAGCTCCTCGGGGGTGGGCTCGCGGCCGAGGTCCTGCAGCAGCTCACGCTGGATGCGGCCGAGCTTGTTGATGACCTCGACCATGTGCACCGGGATCCGGATGGTGCGGGCCTGGTCGGCCATGGCGCGGGTGATGGCCTGGCGGATCCACCAGGTGGCGTAGGTGGAGAACTTGTAGCCCTTGGTGTAGTCGAACTTCTCCACCGCGCGGATCAGGCCCAGGTTGCCCTCCTGGATGAGGTCCAGGAACGCCATGCCCCGTCCGGTGTAGCGCTTGGCCAGCGACACCACCAGGCGCAGGTTCGCCTCCAGCAGATGGTTTTTCGCGCGCTCGCCGTCGCGGCAGATCCACTGCATGTCGCGACGCAGCTGGGTCGGGATCTTCTCGCCCTTCTCGGCGTACTCGGCCAGCTTCTGGGCGGCGAACAGCCCGGCCTCGATCCGCTTGGCGAGGTCGACCTCCTCCTCGGCGTTGAGCAGCGCGACCTTGCCGATCTGCTTGAGGTAGGCGCGCACCGAGTCCGCGGAAGCCGTCAGCTCGGCGTCCTTGCGGGCCTGCCGCAACGCCTCGGACTCCTCCTCGTCCCAGACGAAATCGCCCGACGCCTTGTCCTTCTCCGACGGTTCGTCGATCTCGTCGTCGTCCTCGTCGTCGTCATCCTCGGCGGTCGCCTCGGTGGCGTCGTCCTCGTCGTCGACGTCGATGTCGGTCAGGTCCAGGTCGGCCTCGTCGATGTCCTCGGCTACGTCGGGTTCGATGTCGACCGCGTCGACGTCGTCGACCAGGGTCTCGTCGGCGTCCTTCTTGGTGCGGGCACGGGTGTTCGCAGCGCCGGACTTGGCGCGAGTGGTCTTACCGGCCGCCTTGGCCGCGGACTTGGTCGCCTTGGTGGCCGTCGCCTTGGTGGCCGTCGATTTGGTGGCCTTCGTGGCTTTGGTGGCCCGGCTCTTGGTCGCCGAGCCCGACTCGCTCTTGGTTCGGCTGGACTTGGCGGCCCGCTTGGCCGGCGCCGACCCGTTCCCACTCTTGGTCGTGCCGCTCGCACTCTTGGTTGCGGCTGCCTTCTTCGCGGGAGTCTTGGTAGCGGTGCGCTTCGGCTCGTCGGTTGCCGGGCTTGCCTCTGTCGCTGCCACGTACACCCTTTCCTCTTGCGTGCTCCGGTGGCGCGGGCACCCACTCGCGGTAAGCGTGCACCACCGAAAAGCGTCACATATGTCGAATGTTGGCGTCCCTATCAGGTCTGATATTCGCCGCTATTCGGTAGGCGGCCGCCGACGACCATTGTAACGATCGCCCGCATCAACCGTGGCCGGAGCGGCGTGTCGCAGGTCGGGCGGGCCGTCACATACTGCGCGACGCCGCCGTCGTCGCGGTGACGTCGAACTCCGCGGCCATCGCCGCCCCGACGATTCCGGCCGTGTTGCGCAACGCGGCCGGAACCACCGGGGTGCGGTTCTCGAGCAGCGGCACCCACTTCTCGGCCTTGCGGCTGATACCGCCACCGACGATGAACAGATCCGGCCAGATCGCGTTCTCGATGGCGATCAGCACCTTGGTCACCTCGGTGGTCCACCGCTTGTAGCTCCAGTCGTTGCGTTCCTTGACCGACGAGGCGGCCCGGTGCTCGGCCTCCATGCCCCCGACCTCGATATGGCCGAACTCGGTGTTGGGCAGCAGCACGCCGTTGTGGATGACCGCCGAGCCGATCCCGGTGCCGAACGTCAGCAACACCACGACCCCGTCCTGATCCCGCCCGGCGCCGTACCGTTCCTCGGCGATTCCGGCCGCATCGGCGTCGTTGAGCACGGTGACCGGTTGGCCGTCGAGCTCACGTTCGAGCACCGAACGCACGTTGGTGCCGAGCCACGACTTGTCGACGTTGGCCGCGGTGTGCGCGACACCGTCGATCACCACCCCCGGGTAGGTCACGCCGAGCCGGCCGGTCCAGCCGAACTCCCGCACCACCGCGGCGACCGTCTCCGCGACGGCGTCCGGGAGGGCCGGCTGGGGGGTGGGCAGCTTGTACCGGTCGCCGATCAGCCGGCCGGTGTTGAGGTCGACGACGCCGCCCTTGACACCGCTGCCGCCGATGTCGATGCCGAACGCGCGCCGCTCCGCGCCGTCGGCGGCCGGCGGGGTGACGGATGAATCGGTGGCGGTCATCTCTGGCTCCTCGTACCGGGCTCCTGGCAGCAAGCCCCGCTACGGGGCAATCGCGTCTGCCACCTTAGTAGGCCGGCGCGGACATATTTGGTGCGAAGTGGTGCGATATCCCCATGACGTCTGCACCTGTTGACCTGACCGAACTGCGGGCGGTGGCCGAACGGCTGGCGGCCGAGGCCGCCGACTTCGTCCGCCGCCGCCGCGCCGAGGTGTTCGGCGACTCCGGCGCCACCGGAGCGTCCACCGGGTCCGCCACCGAATCCGGGCCGGCGGTGCGGTCGAAGAGCACACCCACCGATCCGGTGACCATCGTCGACACCGAGACCGAACGGTTGCTGCGCGACCGGCTGGCCCGGCTGCGGCCCGGCGAGCCGATCCTGGGGGAGGAGGGCGGCCAGTCCGGTGCGGCGGAGCGCGGCCGGCCGGTGTGGGTGCTCGACCCGATCGACGGCACGGTCAACTTCGTCTACGGCATCGAGGCGTACGCCGTCTCGGTGGGGGTGCAGATCGACGGCGAGTCGGTGGCCGGCGCCGTCGCCGACGTGGCCGCCGGGGCGGTGTACTCGGCGGCCCGCGGCCACGGGGCCCACCTGCACCGGGACGGGGTCACCCGCCGATTGCGCTGCAGCGCCGCCACCGAGCTGTCGATGGCACTGGTGGGAACGGGGTTCGCCTACTCGGCCGAGTTGCGCCGCAGCCAGGCCCGGATCGTGGCCATGCTGCTGCCCCGGGTCCGCGACATCCGGCGGATCGGTTCGTGCGCACTGGATCTGTGCATGGTCGCCGCCGGGCTGCTCGACGCCTACTACGAGGAAGGGGTGCAGGTCTGGGACTGGGCCGCCGCGGCGTTGATCGCCGCCGAGGCCGGGGCCCGGGTGCGGGTGCCGCCGCCGGAGCGGGTGGGCGAACCCGACGGCATGGTGACCGCCGCCGCGCCGGGTATCGACGCCGCCCTGCGGGACGCGTTGCGCGCCGCCGCGGGCTGACCACCGCACGGGGCCGGCTAGGCTCGAGCCGAGCCCCTGCTGCCAGGCCGTCCAACAGGTCGTCTAACAGGTCGTCTAACAGGTTGTCGTGTGGATCCGTTCGAGCAACTCCGGATCGGGCGGAGCGGTGGCGTCCGGGCCCAGACTGGCCAGCACGGTTCTGATGTCGTCGCTGGAGCTCAGCTCCTCGAAGTCGGTGCCCAGCGCCAGGTCGACCACGGCGTCGGGGCGGCCGTCCTGGTACAGCTCGGTGCACGGGGCCACCAGCCACACCGCGGCAGCCGCATAGCGGCCCTCCAGCCCGAACCGGATCTGCCCCCGGCATTCCAGGCGCACGGCCGAGTACACCCCGTCGTTGGCGGCCTCGGGTTGGGCGAAGCCCAAATCGCCGAGGGCACCGGCGATCTCGGCGGCATGGCCGGCGCGTCCGGTGGCGTTGAGGACGCGGATCCTGGTGTCGGCGAGCCGGGCGGGAGCGATCTGCGACATCTCCTCCGGGTCGATCCGCTCGCCCAGCGACGGCGCCGGGGCGCCCTCGGCCGGCGGCGGCGGAGGATTGCAGGCCTTCACCTCCTGGATATGGGTCGGCTGGTTCAGCGCGACCGACCACACCACCGCCGTGGCGACGGCCAGCACCGCGAACATGACGATCGCGGGCAGGAAATTACGACGTCGGAAGGGGCGACCGTGTTTGTCGAACGCGGTGCCGTCGGTGATGAGCGCGACCACTCCTGCACTGTAGAACCACCGTGCATCGGAAATCCCCACCCGACTCCACGCGCTGTGATATAACTCACACCCCCGGGTCGGTTATTAGGGCACGAATCATTTGGTTGACGCGTTCGACGCTGGTACAAAGCCTTGCTGCAACTGTTACGGAGGGGATGGCGATGGCTACCGACTATGACGCCCCACGGCGCACCGAGACCGATGACGTTTCCGAGGATTCCCTCGAGGAACTGAAGGCGCGGCGCAACGAGGCCCAGTCGGCCGTCGTTGACGTGGACGATTCGGAGACCGTCGAGTCCTACGAGCTGCCCGGCGCCGACCTCTCCGGCGAGGAACTGTCGGTTCGGGTGATCCCCAAGCAGGCCGACGAGTTCACCTGCTCGAGTTGTTTCCTGGTGCACCACCGCAGCCGGCTGGCCAGTGAGAAGAACGGCGTGATGCTCTGCACCGACTGCGCGGCCTGACCGTTGCCGGTTCATCCGCTGTCGCCGCCCAGTGCGGCCAGTACCCGATCCGGATGCCGGGTGCTGACCAACCAGTACGGTGTCGGATCGTCCGGGTCGTCGAGCACCACCAGCACCATCGGCCCGACCCAGGGGCGATGCACCACGTAGGCGGCCGGGTCCAGTTGCCGGCCCAGCGCGGCCGACTTGGCCGACGCCGGCACCTCGGCCATCCGGGAGATCACGCTGACCGGTAGGTGCGCGTCGCCCACCCACAGCTCGGTGTCGTCCGGTCCGGTGCCGACCACCCGCACCTCGAACCGGCCCAGCCACAGCAGCACCACCGCAGCCACCGCCGTCAACACCGCGTACGGCAACCAGACCGGCAGCTCGGGCGCCGCCTGGGTGACCGTCGCGGCCATCAGTGCGGCGAGCCCCAGCCCGGGCGGCCACCACCACCACGACACCCAGAGACGCTCGCGGTAGCGAACGGTTTGCGGGGTTGCGCGCGTGTCCGACACGCGGCCAAGACTAATCGCTGCCCCAGGGTAGTCTTTCTCGGCGTGTCCACCTCTCTGCCGATCGTGCGGCTGGACCGCGATCTGCCGATGCCGACCCGCGCACACCACGGTGATGCCGGTGTCGATCTGTTCAGCGCCGTCGACGTCGAGTTGGCGCCGCAGCAGCGCGCGCTGGTGCCCACCGGCATCGCGGTCGCGATCCCGGTGGGGATGGTGGGATTGATTCACCCGCGCTCCGGTCTGGCCGCCCGGCTGGGCCTGTCGATCGTCAACGCGCCGGGAACCGTCGACGCCGGTTACCGTGGCGAGATAAAGGTGGCACTGATCAATCTGGACCCCGAAACCCCGATCAGCGTGCGCCGCGGCGACCGGATCGCCCAGTTGCTGGTGCAGCGCGTGGAACTACCCGAGTTGGTGGAGGTGGCCTCATTCGACGAGGTTGGTCTGGCTGATACATCCCGTGGCGATGGTGGCTACGGTTCCTCCGGCGGACATGCGAGTTTGTGATGGCATTCGGTAAACGCAGACGTAAGGACAAGACCGGCGAGCGGGTCGTCGAACAGCAGACGGTCCCGGCCGAACCCGACGAGGTCGCCGGCCCCGGCGAGGACACCGAACTCGAGGGCCCGTTCGACATCGAGGACTTCGACGATCCGGCGACGGCCGCGGTGGCGCGGTTGGACCTGGGGTCGGTGCTGATCCCGACCCCGGCGACCGGGCAGGTGCAGGTCGAGCTCAACCAGGTTGGGGCGCCCAGCGCGGTGTGGGTGGTCACCCCGAACGGCCGGTTCACCATCGCGGCGTACGCGGCGCCCAAGAGCGCGGGGCTGTGGCGCGAGGTGGCCGCCGAACTGGCCGAGTCGCTGCGCAAGGACGCCACCGACGTGCGCATCGAAGACGGACCGTGGGGGCGTGAGGTGGTCGGCACCGCGCCCGGCCAGGCCAACGAGTCCGGCCAGCCGACCCTGGTGCGGTTCATCGGGGTGGACGGCTACCGCTGGATGATCCGCTGCGTGGTCAACGGAGCGGCCGACAAGATGCACGCCTTGGCAGAGGAAGCGCGAGATGCGCTGGCCGACACCGTGGTTCGGCGCGGTGACACCCCACTGCCGGTGCGTACCCCGTTGCCGGTCGAACTGCCGGAGCCGATGGCCGCCCAGTTGCGCGCCGCCGCCGCGCAGCAAGCCCAGCAGAGCGCACCGGCCCAGCAGCAGACCCAGCAGCCGGGGGCGCGGCGCACCCAGGGCTCGGCGATGCAGCAGCTGCGCAGCACGATCACCGGCGGCTGATCAGCGTTCGGCGCCCTCCACCGCCGTTGCGGTGCGGGCATCGGCCACCCCCTGCAGCGCGGCGACACATCCCGCGCCCAGCACCGACGGGTCGGCGCCCATCTCGGCGAGGGTGACGGTGCGCAGCGCCGCCCGCGGCGCGGCGGCCACCCAGGCCCGGGCCACCTCGATCGGATGGACCGGATCGTCTTCGGCGGCGACCGCCGCCAGCGGCACGGTGAGCCGTGCGAGTTCGGCGGTGGTGGGGGCGACATAGCCGGCAGCGGCCTCCATCGCCTCGGGCAGCGCAGGCCATTGTGCGGCCCAGGATCGGCTCAGTTCCTCGGCCAGCCAGGCCGGACTCGTCGCCCGCATCTGCGCGGTCGCCCCGGCCAGACCGTCCTCGCGTAGCCGGTGCGCCGAGTAGCGCGCGGCCGCGGCGGCCGGAGCGGTGTCGGGGGATCCGCTCCAGGCCGGCAGCGCCGCCAGCACCGCCACCACCCGGTCGGGATGGGCCAGCGCCCACTCCACCGCGACCGCGGCGCCGATCGACACCCCGCCCACCGCCATCCGGCCGCCCCGGCCGGCGATGTCGCGGGCGGCCTCGCCGAGCGCCTGTCGATACCCCTCGAGCAGCCGCTCCGGCTGCGGTGCCGGGGCGATGACGGTGGCACCCGCCGCCCGCAGCGGCGCGCCGAACGCGCGTCGCACATAGTCGTCGTCGGAACCGGTGCCGGGCAGCAGTACAGTCACCACGTCGCGCAGATCGACCGCCATTCCACCGATGGTGCCCGGCCGGTGTCGCGGCGCGCGGCCGGGGTACCGGAAAGGATGAGAACTCCAGGTGCGCGGCGCGCCCGGGCGGGCGTGGCGGGACGGCACCAAGAGGTCTACGGTGGCGGGTGATCTGGCGGGCAGACCACGATCACGGGCGATACGAAAGGGCAGGGACGCCATGGCCACGGCCGAAGGGTATCTGCGTCGGCTCACCCGGCGACTGACGGCAGATCCTGAAGAAATCGACGCCGCGGAACTCACCGACGAGGCGGAGAACACGGGGGCGCAGCGGGCGATCGACTGCCGCCGGGGCCAGGAAGTCACCATGATCGGGACCCTGCGCAGCGTGGAGACCGGCGGCAAGGCGTGCGCCGGCGGCGTCCGCGCCGAACTGTACGACGGCACCGACTCGGTGATGCTGGTCTGGCTCGGCCAGCGCCGGATCCCCGGCATCGAACCCGGCCGGAAACTGCGCGTACGCGGCCGGGTCGGCGAACTCGACAACGGAGCGAAAGCGATCTACAACCCGCACTACGAGATTCAGAAGTGAACCCGGCCGCAGACGAATCAGAGACCCGAACCGGCGACCAGCCACCCGAGAAGGCGACCGACGAGCGCTCCGTCGGCGCCCACACGATGCTGGAACAGATGGGCGGGTTCAGCGGCCTGATCTACTCGTCGCTACCGGTGGTGGCGTTCGTCCCGATCTCGAACATGTTCGGATTGACGTCCGCCATCGTGGCGGCGCTCGGCACCGCCGCGGCGATCCTGGTGTGGCGGCTGATCCGGCGCGAATCCGCCCAGCCCGCGATATCCGGTTTCTTCGGCGTCGGCGTCTGTGTGCTGATCGCCTACCTGATGGGCGAATCCAAGGGCTACTTCCTGTTGGGCATCTGGATGTCGCTGCTGTGGGCGGCGGTCTTCGGAGTGTCGGTGCTGATCCGCCGGCCGGTGGTCGGCTATCTGTGGGGCTGGCTCAGCGGGCACGGCGCCCACTGGCGCGGGGTGCGCCGAGCGGTGCTCGCGTTCGACATCGCGACCCTGACCTGGGTGCTGGTGTTCAGCTCCCGCTTTTTGGTGCAGCGGTACCTGTACGACGCCGACGAGACCGGCTGGCTGGGCGTGGCCCGCATCGCCATGGGGTGGCCGCTGACGGCGGTGGCCGCCCTGGTCACCTATCTGGCCATCCGCACCGCCCAACGCGCCCTCGAACACCACCGGGCCGCCGGCGGCGCGCCGGCCTCCGGCTGAGCGGTCACTGACGCGGCGGGCGCAGGATGATCTCCCGCAGTTCGTCCTCGACCTCGGCGACCGCCACGAACAGCAGCTCGTCACCGCCTTCCAGCGGCTCGTCGGGCTCCGGGACGATCACCCGCGGACCGCGCAGGATCGCCACCATGGCCGCATCCCGGGGCAGGTCCAGCCGGCGCACCGGCCGCCCACCCCAGGGCGTGTCGTCGGGCAGGGTGATCTCCACCAGGTTCGCCTGACCCTGCCGGAACTCCATCAGCCGCACCAGGTCGCCGACCGCCACCGCCTCCTCGACCAGCGACGCCAGCATGCGGGGGGTGGACACCGCCACGTCCACACCCCAGTTCTCGTCGAACAACCACTCGTTGCGCGGGTCGTTGACGCGGGCCACCACCCGCGACACGCCGAACTCGGTCTTGGCGAGCAGGCTGACCACCACGTTGGCCTTGTCGTCGCCGGTCGCCGCGATCACCACGTCGTATTGTTCCAGCCCCACCGACTCCAGCAGGCTCAACTCGCACGCATCACCGAGCCGCCACTCCGCACCCGGTATGACATCGGGCTCGAAATGGTCCGGATTGCGCTCCACGAGCAGCACCTCGTGGCTGGCGAGCAGTTCCCGCGCGATCGAACGGCCGACCGCGCCCGCGCCGGCGATCGCGACCTTCATCAGCCCTCCTCCGAGTCGGCGGGCGGCAACGCCGCGATGGCCAGCGCCTCGGCGATGCGACCGGACACCGCCGCCAGATATACCTGATCACTGGCCTGGATGACGGTGCGGCCGTCGGGCAGCAGCCCGCTGCCGAACCGGATCATGAACGCCACCCGTCCACCGGTGGCCGCCTCCAGATCCGCCACCGGCCGACCCACCCACTGCTCGTGCAGCGACAGTTCGGTGACGCCGACGTTGCCGGTGGGATCACGCCACAGCGCGGTCTCGGTCTCCTGGACGAGGATGTTGAGCAGCCGGTCGGTGGTCCACGGCACCGTCGCCACCGTCGGGATGCCCAGCCGCTCGTACACCGCGGCACGTTTCGCGTCGTAGATCCGGGCCACCACCCGGGGCACCCCGAACGTCTCCCGCGCCACCCGCGCCGAGATGATGTTGGAGTTGTCGCCGGAGGATACCGCGGCGAACGCGCCGGCCTCCTCGATCCCGGCACGCAGCAACACATCCCGGTCGAAGCCCATACCCACGATCCGTTCCCCGGAGAAGTCCGGGCTGAGCCGGTGAAACGCCGTGCTGTCCCGGTCGATCACCGCGACGTCGTGGCCGATCCGAGACAGGCTGTCGGACAGCATGGCGCCCACCCGACCGCATCCCATCACCACAATCCGCAACTAGATCCGTCCTTCCGGAAGCGAGTGGTCTCCTACCGTCGGCTCACCTGCGCACTGCGAACGCTACAGCTTTCCGGCGGCCGGTGGCCCCGGCGCTTAGTCTTGGCTCTCGTGTCCAAGGTTTCGACCGCTGCGCGGCGTCTGCTGCTCGGCCGGCCGTTCCGCAGCGACCGGCTGTCCCACACCCTGCTGCCCAAGCGGATCGCCCTTCCGGTGTTCGCCTCCGACGCGTTGTCCTCGGTGGCCTACGCCCCGGAGGAGATCTTCGTGGTGTTGTCGGTGGCGGGGGTGGCCGCCTATGCGATGACACCGTGGATCGGTCTGGCGATCGCCACCGTGATGGCGCTGGTGATCGCCAGTTACCGGCACACCGTGCAGGCCTATCCGTCCGGGGGCGGCGACTACGAGGTGGTCAGCACCAACCTGGGCCGCACCGCCGGGCTGACGGTGGCGGCCGCGCTGATGGTCGACTACGTGCTGACCGTCGCCGTGTCGATCTCGGCGGCGATGTCGAACATCGGGTCGGTGATCGGGTTCATCGGCGAGCACAAGGTGTGGTTCGCGGTCGCGGCGATTCTGCTGTTGGCGGCGATGAACCTGCGCGGAGTGCGCGAGTCCGGCACGGCGTTCGCCGTACCGACCTACGTGTTCGTCTTCGCCATGGTCGTCATGCTCGGCTGGGGGCTGATCCGGATCTACCTGTTCGACACGCCGTTGCGCGCCGAATCCGCCGCGTTCGAGATGATCCCCCCTGACGGCGAGATCGTCGGGTTCGCCCTGGTGTTCCTGGTGGCCCGGGCGTTCTCGTCCGGTTCGGCCGCGCTGACCGGTATCGAGGCGATCAGCAACGGTGTGCCGGCGTTCCGCAAACCCAAGGCGCGAAACGCCGCCACCACCCTGCTGGTGCTCGGTCTGATCGCGGTGCCGATGTTTCTGGGCACCGTCGTGCTGGCCGAGCGGACCGGGGTGCAGATCGCCGAACGCCCGCACGCACAGTTCGTCGGCGCGCCGCCGGACTATCAGCAGAAGACGCTGATCGCCCAGCTGGCGGGCGCGGTGTTCGACGGTTGGGGACCGGCCGTCCTGGCGACCGTCATCGCGGCGGCGCTGATCCTGCTGCTGGCGGCCAACACCGCGTTCAACGGATTCCCGGTGCTCGGCTCGATTCTGGCCCAGGACCGGTATCTGCCGCGACAGCTGCACACCCGCGGCGACCGGTTGGCGTTCTCCAACGGCATCCTGTTCCTGTCGCTGGTGGCCAGCGCCTTCGTGGTGGCGTTCGGCGCCGAGGTCAGCGCGCTGATCCAGCTCTACATCGTCGGGGTGTTCGTGTCGTTCACGTTCAGCCAGCTGGGCATGGTGCGGCACTGGACCCGGTCGTTGCGCGGCGAGACCGAGCCGGCGGTGCGCCGCACCATGCACCGGGCCCGGGCGGTCAACGCGGTCGGCTGCGTGGCCACCGGTTCGGTGCTGTTGGTGGTCGTGGTCACCAAGTTCGCCGCCGGCGCGTGGATGGCGATCCTGACCATGGCGGTGCTGTTCATGTTGATGCGACTCATCCACCGGCACTACGCGACGGTGGCTCGCGAACTCGACGAGCGGGCGGCCGCCGACGACGACGGGATGGTGCTGCCCAGCCGCAACCACGCCATCGTGCTGGTGTCGAATCTGCATCTGCCGACGCTGCGGGCGCTGGCCTACGCCCGCGCCACCCGGCCCGATGTGCTGGAGGCGGTCACCGTCAGCGTCGACGACGCGGAAACCCGCGAACTGGTACACAAGTGGGAGGAAAGCGATGTCACCGTGCCGCTCAAGGTGATCGCGTCACCGTACCGGGAAGTCACCCGGCCGGTACTGGACTATGTCAAACGGGTCACCAAGGAGTCACCCCGGACGGTGGTCACGGTGTTCATCCCCGAGTATGTGGTCGGCCACTGGTGGGAACAGTTGCTGCACAACCAGAGTGCGCTGCGGCTCAAGGGCCGGCTGCTGTTCATGCCGAACGTGATGGTGACATCGGTTCCCTGGCAACTCAGTTCGTCGGAGCGGCGCCGCAAGCTGCAGCCGCAGTGGGCTCCCGGCGACGCCCGGCGGGGGTTTCTGGAATGACGTCCGATTCAGTGCTCTCCTCCGACACCGTGGTGACGTTGACCGTCGGTGCGCCCGCCAACGGCGGCAGCTGCGTGGCCCGCCACGACGGCCGGGTGGTGTTCGTGCGGTACGCGCTGCCCGGCGAGACGGTGCGGGCCCGAATCACCCGCGACCGCGGCTCCTACTGGCACGCCGAGACCGTCGAGGTGATCGACCCGTCCCCGGACCGGATCGCCCCGCTGTGCGCGATCGCCGGCGTCGACGGCGCCGGGTGCTGCGATCTGGCCTTCGCGACGCCGGAGGCGGTCCGCAGGCTCAAGGGCGAGGTGGTGGCCAATCAGCTCGCCCGGCTGGGCGGGTTCCGGTGGCGCGACGAGGCCGAGGCGGCGGCCGAACCGCTCGGCGCCGGTGAGCCGACGGGGTGGCGGACCCGAGTGCGGCTGGGCACCACCGCCGACGGCTACGCCGGATTCCACCGCTACCGCAGCAACGAGGTGGTCACCGACCTGCGGTGCGGCCAGTTGGCGCCGGGCATGCTCACCGGGCTGGATCAGGGTGGGTGGACCCCGGGCGCCCAGGTGCATGTCGCGGTCGACGACAACGACGACCGGCATGTGGTGCAGGTCGGTCCACGCCGCGGGCGCAGGAATCCCACCCAGGTGCGGTTCGGCCGCTACGAGGCGGTGCAGCGGGTGGGCGGCCGGGAGTGGCGGGTGCCGGTGACGGCGTTCTGGCAGGCGCACCGGGACGCCGCCCACAGCTACAGCGCGCTGGTGGCCGAATGGGCACAGCTGTCGCCGGGGATGACGGCGTGGGATCTGTACGGCGGCGCCGGGCTGTTCGCGGCGGTGCTCGCCGAGGCGGTGGGGGCCCACGGGCGGGTGCTCACCGTCGACACCGCCCCGGGCGCGTCCCGTGCGGCGCGCACCGCGCTGGCCGATCTGGGCTGTGTGTCGGTGGTGACCGATCCGGTGCGACGCGCCCTGAGCGCCGAACCGGACCGGGCCGACGTCGCGGTGCTGGATCCGCCGCGCACCGGCGCGGGCCGGGAGGTGATCGACCTGCTGGCCGCGGCCGAGGTGCCACGCATCATCCATATTGGTTGTGAGGCAGCGTCTTTCGCGCGCGACATCGGGCTGTATCGCGGCCACGGCTACACGGTGGAGGACTTGCGGGTGTTCGACTCGTTCCCGCTGACCCACCACGTCGAGTGCGTCGCGGTGCTCACCCGGTGAGCGACCGATCCCTCCCCGGTCCCCTAGAGTGTGTGCACGGTGTGCCGGGAAGTCTGGTCGGCGATCGCTGACCCCTGCCCCCGATGAGGGCGCTACCCGAAGAGGCCGCACCGTGATCGCCAGACCGCTCCGCCGCCCGCCCCGGCGACTGCTCACCCGCGGATCATGGGCGGAGACCAGCCGGATCACCGCGATCCTGCGGCGGGAGACCGTCGGCGGCGGGGTCCTGCTGGTGGTGGCGGCCGCCGCGCTGCTGTGGGCCAACTCGCCCTGGTCGGCGGGCTATTTCGGGCTGCGGGACGCGACCGTCGGCGGGGAGCCGCTCGGGCTGCACCTGAACCTGACCGTGGGCACCTGGGCGGCCGACGGTCTGCTGGCGATTTTCTTCCTGGTCGTCGGGCTGGAGCTGAAACGCGAGTTCGTCGCCGGTGACCTGCGGGACCCGGCCCGTGCCGTGCTGCCCATCGTCGCGGCGGTCGGCGGCATGGTGGCGCCCGCGCTGATCTTCGTGGTGGTGGCCGCCGGCGGCGGTGAGGGCGCGTTGCGCGGCTGGGCCATCCCGACCGCCACCGACATCGCCTTCGCGGTCGCGGTGCTGGCGGTGCTGTCCACCCACCTCCCGGCCGCGCTGCGCACCTTCCTGCTCACCCTCGCGGTCGTCGACGACCTGCTCGCGGTGACGGTGATCGCGGTGTTCTACACTGAGGAGATCAACACCACCGCGCTGGGGCTGACGCTGGTGCCGCTGGCGGCGTTCACGGTGTGCGTGCAGCGGCGCATCCGGGCCTGGTGGCTGCTGATCCCACTGGGCGTGGCCACCTGGGTGTTGATGCACGAGTCCGGGGTGCACGCCACCGTCGCCGGGGTGTTGCTCGGATTCGCCGTCCCGGTGCGCCGCTCGGCCGCCGCCGGGGGACCGGCGGCCGGACCGGGGATGGCCGAACACTTCGAACACCGGCTGCGGCCGCTGTCGGCGGGGCTGGCCGTGCCGGTGTTCGCGTTCTTCGCCGCCGGCGTCGACTTCGGCGGCCTGTCCGGTCTCGGAGATGCCCTGCGTGACCCGGTCACGCAGGGCATCATCGGCGGGCTGGTGGTCGGCAAACCGGTCGGGATCTGGCTCACCACGCGGTTGCTGGCCGCGTTCACCCGGGCCCGGCTGGACGCCACCCTGCGGTGGGTCGACGTGTTCGGCGTGTCGCTGCTGGCCGGCATCGGGTTCACGGTGTCGCTGCTGATCGGGGATCTGGCCTACGGCACCGGATCGATCCGCGACGATCACGTCAAGGTCGGGGTGCTGCTCGGGTCGGTGACCGCGGCGGCACTGGCGGCGGCGGTGTTGCGGATGCGCAACCGCTACTACCGGATACTGCACCAGCAGGAGACCGAGGACGCCGACCGCGACGGGGTGCCCGACATCTACCAGTCGCCCAACACATGACGCTTGCCTGCCCTGCGTAGACTGACGGAATGCTTGAACAGATCCGCGGTCCCGCTGATCTGCAGCACCTTTCCAAGGCGCAGCTGCGGGATCTGGCCGATGAGATCCGCCAGTTCCTGATACACAAGGTCGCGGCCACCGGGGGGCACCTCGGACCCAACCTCGGTGTGGTCGAGCTCACCCTCGCCCTGCACCGGGTGTTCGACTCCCCGCACGACCCGATCATCTTCGACACCGGCCACCAGGCCTATGTGCACAAGATGCTCACCGGGCGGGCCGCCGATTTCGACACGCTGCGGAAGAAGGGCGGCCTGTCGGGCTATCCGTCCCGGGCGGAGAGCGAGCACGACTGGGTGGAGTCCAGCCACGCCAGCGCGGCGCTGTCCTACGCCGACGGTCTGGCCAAGGCGTTCGAGCTGACCGGCCACCGCAACCGCCACGTCGTCGCGGTGGTGGGGGACGGCGCCCTGACCGGAGGCATGTGCTGGGAGGCGATCAACAACATCGCGGCCGCCCGCCGGCCCGTCGTCATCGTCGTCAACGACAACGGGCGCAGCTACGCCCCGACCATCGGCGGGTTTGCCGAACATCTGGCCGCCCTGCGGTTGCAGCCGCAGTACGAGAACCTGCTCGAGCAGAGCCGGCAGGCGGTGCGCGGCATCCCGATGATCGGCGAGCTGTGCTACCGGGCCATGCACAGCGTCAAGGTCGGGCTGAAGGATGCGCTGGCCCCGCAGGAGATGTTCACCGACCTGGGGCTGAAGTACGTCGGCCCGATCGACGGCCACGACGAGCACGCGGTGGAGGTGGCGCTGCGCCGCGCCCGCGGTTACAACGCCCCGGTGGTGGTGCACGTCGTCACGCGCAAGGGCATGGGTTACGGCCCAGCCGAGGCGGACGAGGCCGAACAGATGCACGCCTGCGGGGTGATCGACGTGGAGACCGGCAAGCCGCCGAAGGCCTCCGCGCCGGGGTGGACGTCGGTGTTCTCCGATGCGCTGGTGCGGATCGGGGCCAGGCGCCGCGACGTGGTGGCGATCACCGCGGCGATGCCCGGACCCACCGGCCTGACCGCGTTCCGGGAGCGCTTCCCGGACCGGTTCTTCGACGTCGGCATCGCCGAACAGCATGCGATGACCTCGGCCGCCGGCCTGGCGATGGGCGGCTTGCATCCGGTGGTGGCGGTCTACTCGACGTTCCTGAACCGGGCGTTCGACCAGATGCTGATGGACGTCGCGCTGCACAAGCTGCCGGTGACCATCGTGCTGGACCGGTCCGGGATCACCGGACCCGACGGGGCCAGCCACAACGGCATGTGGGACCTGTCCATCCTGGGCATCGTGCCCGGGATGCGCGTCGCCGCGCCGCGTGACGGGCTGCGGTTGCGGGAGCAGCTCGGCGAGGCGCTCGACGTCAAGGACGGCCCGACGGCCATCCGGTTCCCCAAGGGCGACATCGGCGAGGACATCCCGGCGGTCGAGCGGCGCGACGGAGTCGACGTGCTGTCGCTGCCCGACGACGGACTGTCCGCCGACGTGCTGCTGGTGACGGTCGGCCCGTTCGCCGCGATGGGGCTGGCGGCCGCCGAGCGGCTGCGCAACCAGGGCATCGGGGTGACGGTCATCGACCCGCGCTGGGTGCTGCCGGTCCCGCAGGTGATCACCGAGCTGGCCCGCGACCACAAGCTGGTGGTCACCGTCGAGGACAACGGCGGGCACGGCGGGGTCGGGTCGGCGGTGTCGGCCGCCCTGCGCGCCGCCGAGGTGGACGTGCCGTGCCGCGATCTGGCGCTGCCCCAGCAGTTCTTCGACCACGCCTCGCGCAGTGAGGTGCTGGCCGAGGTCGGACTCACCGAACAGAACGTGGCCCGCCGGATCACCGGGTGGGTGGCCGCGCTGAGCCCGGAGATGGCCGAGGAGCAGTCGCAGATCAGCGAGCGGCTGGACTGATCGGCGGCGACGCCGCCGACCCGGTGAGCCCGATCCGGGCCACCCGGCCCAGAACGCCCGCGTCGTCCGGTTGTTCGAACACCACCTCGGCCAGCGGGCCGTCCACCCGCAGGGTGGCGATCGTGTTACCGAAGATCGGCCCGCAGGTGTTCGTCCAGGTCAACGGCAGGGCCGGAACGCCGTGGCGGCGGGCCCAGCGGCGGGTCAGCGGGGCCAGCCGCCGCGACCAGCCCAGCGCGAACACGGGTTTCACGAACGCCGGCACGTAGTTGTGCACCGGTGAACACACCAGCTGGTGCACCGCGGCCGCGTCGGCGCCGAGACCGTCGAAGTCTGCCCGCGCGGCATAGCTGTGGTGCACGTCGCCGGACAGCACCGTCACGGTGGCCGGCCCGTCGGGATGGTCGGCCGCGGCGCGGATCATCGTCGTCAGCCGCAGGAACGACTTCATGAACGCCGGCCAGTGCTCGAGGTCGGCGCCCTGGCGGATCTTCTCTGCCAGCGCGCCGCGCCAGCCGGGCCGGTCGGCGGCCAGTTCGTTGACGGCCTGCAGGTCGGCCAGCGCCGGCGGCATCAGCCACGGCACCGACGATCCCAGCACCAGGTGTTCGACGTTTTCGATGCCGTCGGCGGCCTGCTCCTCGACCCAGCGGAACTCCTTTTCGCCGAGCATCATCCGTTCCCCGGAGTCCAGGATCCGGCCGTTGCGGGAGTCCATCATGATGAACCGCGTGCAGCCCAGGTCCCAGCGGTAGCTGAACCGCACCCCCTTGTTGGCGTCGACCTCGGCGTCGGCCCGGTCGGCGAGCTCGACGAGCGCCGGCCAGGCGTCCCCGTCGATACCGCGGATCCGTTGATAGTCGGGGTCCTCCTCGAGTTGTTCGGGGCTGAGATTGCCGATGTGCTGGTACACCCAGTACGACGCCAGCCCGGCCCGGATCCGCTCCCGCCACCACGGTTGCGCGCTCATCTCTTCGCGCCACCGCCCCGAGGTGTTCCAGTCGTCGCGGATGTCGTGGTCGTCGAAGATCATCGCGGTGGGGACCGTCGACATGATCCACCGGATCTCCGGATCGGTCCACGAATGCCGGTACAGCCGTTCGTATTCGGTGAAGCTGACCACTTCGTCGGGTGGACGTTTGGTCCGGGTCTGTTTGCGTCGCCGCCGCCCGGTCAACTGTCGGCGGGCCTCGGGGGTCAGTTCGTCGGCGTAGACCTGATCGCCGAGCAGCACCAGCATGTCGGGCCAGTCGTCGACGGGTTGCTGCGCCATCCGGGCGGCGTACCGGTCGAGCGCGTCGTGGCCGAGCTTGTCGTCGACGTCGTCGACACCGGTCTTGGGGTAACGGCAGGATCCGAACACCGCCCGCGCGCGGTGCGCCGACTCCGGACCGCGGGTCCGGATCACACTCGGCGGGAAGGAGACGGGCGGGGAAGAATCGGGCGGGAAGGAACTGTCCGGCAGCGGCCACACCCGTTCGCCGTCGACGTGCACCTCGTAGCGGGTGGTGGTCCCCGGTGTCAGCCCGGTCACCGGGACCAGCGCGTAGTGGTAGTCCTGCACCTGAAACGTCGACGCGGAACAGCCCAGCACCGACACGGTGGCGGGCCGATCGGTCTGCACCCAGACCTGCGCGGTCGTCTCGCTCACATGCCGCAGAACCGGTCCGAGCAGAAGCCCCATCACGTCAGCCTATGCGCGGCAGGGGGAGCGAGCAGGCTCACCCGCACGAAGAGCACCCGATCGCCGACGATGTCACGCCTGCTCGGTGGGCGAACCCAGCGCGTCGGCCAACACCGGCACCACCAGTTCACGCTGCCACCGGCGCGTGCCGGCGGCGCGCAGGAACTCGTCGATCGCGGCGACCGGATCGTCGGCGGGCTTCCAGTCCCAGCACAGCCGGCGCACCGTGTCGGGGGACAGCAGGTTCTCGGCCGGCACTGACACCCGCTCGGAGAGTTTCGCCAGCGCGTCGCGGACGGCGTCGAGGCGTTCGGCCGCCTCGGGTTTGCGCCGCGCCCACCGCGACGCCGGCGGTGGCCCGTTGGTCGGTTCCTTGCTGTCCGGCACGTCCGTGCTCTTCCGGGCCCGGTCCAGCGCCTCGAGCCAGATGTGGGCGCTGCGGCGCTGTTTCGCGCCGCCGAAGACCGGAAGCGCGGTCAGTTCGGAGATCGTCTTCGGATCGGTGGTGGCGGCGTCGATGATCGCCGAGTCGGGCAGGATCCGGCCGGGTGCGATGTCGCGGCGCCGGGCGATCTGATCGCGGGTCACCCACAGTTCCCGCACCGCGGCCAGCGCGCGTCCGTTGCGCACCTTGTGGATGCCCGAGGTGCGTCGCCAGCGGTCGCGCCGGGTGGGCGGCGCCTCGTAGGTGCGCAGATACTCGAACTCCTCGGCGGCCCATTCGGCCTTGCCCTGATCGTCGAGGACCTCGGCGATCGCGGCGCGCAGCTCCAGCAGCACCTCGACGTCCAGCGCCGCATAGTTGAGCCATTCGGCCGGCAGCGGACGTTTGGACCAGTCCGCCGCGCCGTGCCCCTTCATCAACTGCAGTCCGAGCAGCTGCTGCACCATCGTCGCCAGGTTCACCCGCGCGAACCCGGCCAGCCGGCCGGCCAGCTCGGTGTCGTACAACCGGGGCGGGCGCATCCCGAGCTCGGCCAGACAGGGCAGATCCTGATCGGCGGCGTGCAGCACCCATTCGTCGCTGCCCAGCACCTCGGCGATCGGGGCCATCGTCCGCACCGGATCGCCGCCGTGGCTGACCGGGTCGATCAGCACCGTCCCGGCGCCGGCCCGGCGGATCTGCACCAGATAGGCGCGGTTGGAGTAGCGGAACCCGGAGGCGCGTTCGGCGTCGACGGCGAACGCGCCGTGACCGCGGTCGAGCTGTTCGGCCGCCCGGGCGATGTCCGCGGCGCTGACGGCGAGTTCGGGCACCCCGTCGGCGGGCTGCAGCAGCGGTGTGGCCTCCGGTTCCGGAGTGCCCTGGACGTGCGGGGTGGATCCGGTGTCACCCGACCCGCCGACGACGGCGTCGTTCGGCTGGTGGGGTGTCGCTTCTGTCATTCTCAAGCGCGGGTGCGTGTCTTCAGACTGGTGACGCCGACCGGCGGGAGCCCCGCCGCGTGTTCGAGGACCTCACAGAAGGCCTCCACGTGCGGGCCCAGCGCGGTGGTGGTCGCCGTCCAGGACGCCCTCAGCTCCAGCTGGTGCGCGCGGGGCGGTCCGCTGATGTCACCGTAGCGAACCGATGTGGTGGCGGTGACGGTGCCGCCCAGCGCGGTCGCCTGGTCGGTGTGTTTGTCCAACGCCTCCGCCAGCCAACTCCATGCCACCTCGGGCAGCAGCGGGTCGACGGCCTCGCTGGAGTCGAGGTCGGCCTGGATGTAGGCCACCAACCGCAGCGTACCGTCCCACGCGTCGGCGCCGTCGGGGTCGTGCAGCAGGATGAGCCGACCAAACGCCTCACCGTCGGCGGGCAGATCCGCGGTCTCCGGCATGGTTCCGGTCTCGGGATGCCGCACCTCGGCGCCCAGCGCATAGCTGTACGGCGCCAGCCGCTGCGGCGGGCGGATCGGGCCGAGTTCGATCTCGGGTCGCACGGTGGTCGCATTCATCGCCGCCACCGCCGCCCGGAATTGATCCGGTTCGGCAGAGGTCACAACAATCGACGCTAGTCCATTTACCGACCGGTGTCGTCCGACGCGCCGGGAGACTACCCGACCTGCTGGAAATCCGCCCGATTGGCCACCCGTGAGACGATGGTGGCGATGAACAACCGTCGTGAACTGCCCGAGTCTCCCTATCTGGCCGCGGCCGCGGGCCGCAAACCCTCCCGCGTGCCGGTGTGGTTCATGCGCCAGGCCGGGCGATCGTTGCCGGAATACCGGGCGCTGCGGGCCCAGAACACCATGATGCAGGCCTGCTTCGACGCCGACCTGGTCACCGAGATCACCTTGCAACCGGTGCGCCGCCACGGGGTGGATGCGGCGATCCTGTTCTCCGACATCGTGGTGCCGTTGCGCGCCGCGGGGGTGGACCTGGACATCGTCGCCGACGTCGGGCCGGTCATCGCCGAGCCGGTGCGGACCGCCGCCGATGTGGCGGCGCTGCGGCCGCTGGAGCGCGAGCAGGTGGCGCCGGTTTCGCAGGCGGTCACCCAGCTGGTCGGTGAACTCGGTGAGACGGTGCTGATCGGTTTCGCCGGGGCGCCGTTCACGCTGGCCTCCTATCTGGTGGAGGGCGGTCCGAGCCGCCATCACGCGCACACCAAGGCGATGATGTTCGGCGAGCCGGACACCTGGCACGCGCTGATGACCAAGCTGACCGACATCACGATCGAGTTCCTGCGCGTCCAGGTCGACGCCGGGGTGGACGCGCTGCAGCTGTTCGACTCCTGGGCCGGCACCCTGTCGCTGGCCGACTACCGCGAATACGTGCTGCCGCACAGCACCCGGGTGTTCACGACGCTGGCCGACGCCGGGGTGCCGATGACGCACTTCGGGGTGGGGACCGCGGAACTTTTGGGTGCGATGTCGGAGGCGGTGTCGGGGCACGGGACGCCCGCCGTCGTCGGGGTGGACTGGCGCACCGCGCTGGCCGATGCGGCGACCCGGGTCCGCCCGGGAACCGCGCTGCAGGGCAACCTCGATCCGGTGGCGCTGCTGGCGGGCTGGCCGGTCGCCGAGCGTGCGGTCCGTGCGGTGGTCGAGGACGGCCGGCGCGCGGTCGACGCCGGCGCCGCCGGGCACATCTTCAACCTCGGACACGGGGTGCTGCCCTCGACCGACCCGGGCGTCATCACCGAGGTGGTGGCCCTGGTGCACTCACTGTGACGACGACGTTCTGTGTGGTCGGCGGCGGGATCTCCGGGCTCGCCGCCGCCTACCGGCTGCGGGTGTCGGCCGGCCCGGACGCGTCGATCGTCCTGTTCGACCCGGCCGACCGGCTGGGCGGAATCCTGCGCACCGAACGGCTGGGCGGGCAACCGCTGGACGTCGGCGCCGAGGCGTTCATCGTCCGGCGCCCGGAGGTGCCGGCCCTGCTGGCCGAGCTGGGGCTGACCGACCGACAGCGCACCACCACCGGGGCGCGGCCGCTGATCTACAGCCAGGGCCGCACCCATCCGCTGCCGCAGGACACCCTGCAGGGCATCCCCGCGCACGCCGCGGCGCTGACCGGGCTGGTCGACGACGCCACCCTGGCCCGGATCGCCGACGAACCGTCCCGGCCGCTGACCTGGAGCCCCGGCGCCGACCCGAGTGTCGCCGAACTGGTCGGCGACCGGTTCGGGGAGCAGGTGGTGCGCCGTTCGGTGGATCCGCTGCTGGCCGGGGTGTACGCCGGTTCGGCGGAGAGCGTCGGCCTGCGTTCGGCGGTGCCGCCGCTGGCCGCCGCGCTGGACCGCGGGGCGGCCAGCCTCACCGAGGCGGTGCGCGACGCGCTGGCGGGCGCCGGCCCGCGGACCGGATCTCCGTTCGGCTCGATCGACGGCGGGTACACGGTGCTGGTCGACGAACTGGTCCGGCAGTCGGCGCTGACCTGGGAGCGGGCCGCGGTGCAGCGGATCGAGCAGCAGGCGGGCGGCTGGCTGGTCGTCGACGAGCGGGGCGGCAGCCGGCGGGCCGACGGTGTGGTGCTCGCGGTGCCGGCTCCGCGGCTGGTCCCGCTCATCGAGCATCTCGCGCCGCGCAGCGCGGCCGCGGCCCGGCGGATCGAGGTGGCGTCGGTGGCCGTGGTGGCGTTGGCGCTGCCCGGCGACACCCCGCTGCCGCAGCAGTCCGGGGTGCTGGTGGCTCCGGGCGAACATCTGCACGCCAAGGCGATCACCCTGTCGTCGCGGAAATGGGGGCAGCGCGGCGGTGTCGAGCTGCTCCGGTTGTCGTTCGGCCGGTTCGGCGACGAGGTCGCCCGCACGGTCGGCGACGACGACCTGCTGGCCTGGTCACGACAGGATCTGGCCACGGTGTTCGGAATCGACGTCGACCCGGTCGACACGCTGGTCCGGCGGTGGGTCGACGCGATGCCGCAGTACGCCCCCGGGCACGCCGACCTGATCGCCGACCTGCGGGCCGGCCTGCCGTCCGGCCTTACGGTGGCCGGCGGCTACCTCGACGGGATCGGGGTGCCGGCCTGTGTGGCCTCCGGTACCCGGGCGGCCGCGGAACTGCTGACCACCGGCGTGGCACGATAGAGGCATGGCCAAGCTCGACTACGACGCCCTCAACGCGACGATCCGCTATCTGATGTTCTCGGTGTTCGCCGTGGAACCCGGCGCGTTGGGGGAGGAGCGGGACGCCGTCATCGACGAGACCGCGACCTTCCTCAAACAGCAGGAGGACAAGGGTGTCGTGGTGCGCGGCCTCTACGACGTGGCCGGGATGCGGGCCGACGCCGACTTCATGATCTGGACGCACGCCGACACCGTCGAGGCGCTGCAGTCCACCTATTCGGACTTCCGCCGTACCACCACGCTGGGCAAGATCAGCGACCCGGTGTGGAGCAGCGTCGCGCTGCACCGGCCGGCCGAGTTCAACAAGAGCCACATCCCGGCGTTCCTGGCCGGTGAGGAGCCCGGCAACTACGTCTGCGTGTACCCGTTCGTGCGGTCCTACGACTGGTATCTGCTGCCCGATGAGGAGCGCCGGCAGATGCTCGCCGAGCACGGCATGGCCGCCCGCGGCTACAAGGACGTCCGGGCCAACACGGTGCCGGCGTTCGCGCTCGGCGACTACGAGTGGCTGCTGGCGTTCGAGGCGCCGGAACTGCACCGCATCGTCGATCTGATGCGGGATCTGCGTGCCACCGAGGCGCGCCGGCACGTGCGTGAGGAGACGCCGTTCTTCACCGGCCCGCGGGTCAGTGTGGAGCACCTCGTCGCCAAGCTGCCCTGACTCAAGCTGCCCTGACTCAAGCTGTCAGTCGGCGGCCGGCACCAGCCGCAGCGAGATCGAGTTGATGCAGTAGCGCAGATCGGTCGGGGTCGGGTATCCCTCACCCTCGAAGACGTGTCCCAGATGGCTGTGGCAGCTGGCGCACAGCACCTCGGTGCGCCGCATGCCCAGTGAGTCGTCGGGTCGGGTGATCACCGCGTCGGAGCTGGCCGGGTCGAAGAACGACGGCCAGCCGCAGTGCGATTCGAATTTCTCGGCGCTGCGGAACAACTCGGCCCCGCACGCCCGGCAGGTGTACACACCCTCGGTCTTGGTGTCGGTGTACTCGCCGGTGAAGGGCCGTTCGGTGCCGGCTTGGCGCAGCACGTAGTACTCCTCGGGGGTGAGGCGCTCACGCCACTCGTCGTCGGACAGCTGAACCTTCGGCTCCGGAATGGTCATGACTCCACGCTAGCGACTCGTGGTCCGGCGCGACACCTGCCGGCCCGGCCAGTTCCGCACCAGGGCTGTGGCCGAGCGGCAGATCACGACCCTGATGCAGAAGTCGTGGCGGGCACCGGTTCGGCCTTCGACTTCTGGAGCCAGGGCGGGTCGATGCCCTCGTCGAGTCGGCCGTCGGCCTTGGCGTCGAGGTACCGGAAGTACAGCACCGTCGTCACCACGATCAGCATCAGCGACCAGCCGTAGGTGATCTTCATGTACTCCAGGAACCTGCCGGTGGTCAGCATCTCGACCGGCCGCACGATCAGCCAGCGGTCCATCGTCATGAACCCGTACACCGCCAGCCAGGCCACCCAGTTGCGGATCACCGAGTTCGGCAGCACCACCGTCATCAGGAACGGGAACAGCATCATCGAGTAGTAGCCCTGGCCCAGCGACAGCACCAGCCAGGACGCGATCAGCAGCACCCCGGCGGAGGTGGTCATCCACAGCAGTGGGTCGCGGGTGCGGTAGTAGCGGTACAGCAGCACCAGCGCCACCACCGCCAGCAGACCGAATCCGATGCGCAGCAGGATGATCAGCCATGTCGGCAGGCCGTAGTAGACGCCGTTGCCGAGGATGGAGCTGTTGAAGTAGTCGCGGGTGCTCAGGATGTAGGGCACCGTGCGGGTGACGAAGTTCATCGGGTCGGCGACCAGCGGCCAGGCGGCGGCGTTGAACGCCAGCGGCACCGCGAACGCGGTCACCAGGGCCCGCCACTGCCGGTTGAGCACCGGCAACAGCAGTAGCGGCGCCAGCAGCGGTTTGACCACCAGGGTCAACCCGATGGACACCCCGGCCAGCCACTCGTGGCGTTTCTCCCCGTCGAGCAGCCAGCGCAGGAACAGCACCTCCAACAGCAGCAGGATGCCGTTGATGTTGGTGAACACCAGCGTGTTGGTGACCGTCTCGGTGCAGAACATCGCCAGCAGCAGCGCGGGTGCGGCCACCGAGGCGAGGGTGAAGTTGAACAGCCGCAGCAGGAAATAGGCGGCCAGCACGATGGCGACGGTGTTGAAGAAGATGAACCAGCCGCGCGACACGTCGGGGGTGAGGTAACCGAACGGCGCCATCAGCAGGGTGCCGCCGGGCGGATACAGGAAGTGCGGGTCGACGTGGTTGAAGTTGGCGGTGTACACCGGCTGCCCGCGAAGGAACGCGACCGCGGCGTTGTACACCGGGGTGAAGTCGTCGGTGATCGACCGGTTGGTGCTCAGCACCCAGCTGCGGTGGATGACCGCCATGATCGCGATCGGCCACAGCACCGACCGCAGCACGGTGGCCGCGCTCGGGGGGGAAGTTCGCGGCCGGAACGCGTTGAGCAACCCTGCGCGCAATGCATCTGTCATCGCCACGAGCGCACCGTACACCGTGCGGCCGCAGATCTTTCGTCAGGCCGGACAGTAGGTGTCGGTCGCCGGCAGCTGTCCGGATTCCAGGTAGTCGAGCACCGGACGTAATGCGCACGGGGAGTAGATGCTCGCGCCGTGGCCGATGCCCTGCCAGATCACCCGCCGGCTGTTGGTGCCGGCGTTGATCGCGGTGGCGGCGACGGCGGCCACCCCGTCGCCGCCGACGATCGGATCGTTCTGCCCGCCGAGCAGCAGCATCGGGATCTCCAGGCCCTGCGGGTCGGCCGGGGCCTCCCCGCTCGGCCAGGGCAGGCATTCCACCAGATCGAGCGCGCCGACCGCGCCGAACTGCGGATACTCCCGGCCCCACGCCACCACCAGTTCGCGCACCCGGTTGGGGGTGGGCCGGTTGAGCGCATCGCTGCACCGGTTGACGAACTGCCCGTCGGTGTCGCGCAGCGCCTCGGCCTCCCGGATCAGGTCGGTGATCGGGCCGCTGTCGCCGTCGCGGGCCGCCGCCAGTGCGGAGGCCAGGTTGTTGGCGGCGGCGATGCGGTCACCGCGCGGATAGGCCAGCGCGGTGGTGATGGCGGAGGTGAGCGCGGCCACCGACGCGCCGCCGGGCCCGCGGCCGGCCCGGGCGTCGTTGAGCAGGGAGTCGACGACGGCCTTGGGGTCCGGTCCCAGCGGGCAGTCGGTGGCCACACACTGGGCGGCGAATGCGTCCAGCGCCGCCTGCTGGCCGGCGATGCGCTGCTGGGCGGCGGCCTCGGCGCCGATCGCCAGCGGCAGCGGTGAGTCCAGCACCAGCCGGGCCACCTTGTTCGGATGTGAGCCGGCGTAGGCCAGCGCCACCTGTGCACCGTTGCCGACCCCCAGCAGCGCCAGCCCGGGCACGTCCCAGGTGCTGCGCAGCCGTTCGAGATCCTCGGCGGCGCGGGCGTTGTCGTAGGCCGAGTCGCCCGGCGCGATGATGTCGGTGCAGTCGGTGGTGGCGCGGACGGTGACCGCGTTGAGGTTGGCGACCGTGTCGTCACCGGCCTGGAACTGGGCCTGGTCGATCATCTCCTGGCGGTCGAACACGTCGCGGCAGTCCAGGGCGCCGGACATGCCCATGCCGCGCCGGTCGACGGCCACGATGGGGTGTGTGTCGAGCACGTCGGTGCCGGAGCGGGCCAACCACACCGGCAGCTGTGTCGACGACGGCAGATCCGATCCGGTGGTCAGCACCAGCGGGCCGGCGTCGGGTGGGGTCTGATCGGTGCTGGCCTTGACCGCGCCGATGGTCACCATCCCGGTCGCCCCCTTGATCGGGTCCAGGTCGGCGTCGTAGGTGGCGCACTCCAGCCGCACCCCGGGCACGGGTGGGACGGCGGCATCGCCGAACACCCGGGTGGTGCACTCCCGCCAAGACAGGTCGTTCTTCGGGGCCTCGATCGGCGGCGGACCCGATTCGTTCTGCGGCGGTGGCGGTTCGCCCTGCGGCGCGGCGCCGGAGTCGGTGGCGTAGCGCGGGTTGGCGGCCAGACCGGGGGCGCATCCGGCGACCACGGTCGAGAGGGCGACCGCGGACACACCGAGTATCCGCGTGAGCTGACGGGGCCGACGCATGGTCACCACAGTAGCGACCGTCCGGTCAGTCCCCCTTGACGTAGCGGGTGTACAGATAGCCGTCGTCGTCGGCGAGCACATGGGTGCGCCGCATCCGCTGGTGGACCCGGTGGGGGCCGTCGACGATGCGCGGCCCCGTCCCGCCCACCAGGACCGGGGCCACGGTCAGGCACAGTTCGTCGAGCAGTCCGGCGGCGAGCAGCTGGCTCAGCAGTGTCGGCCCGCCCTCGGCGAGCACCCGCCACAGACCCCGCTCGGACAGGATGCGCAGCACGACGGCGGGATCGACGCTGTCCGGATTCGCGCCGGAGGCGTCGAGCACCTCGGCGGCCGAGCCGAGCCGCCGCCGCACGGTGGCGGCGCCGGACGCGGCGGTGAAGATCAGTGGGGGAACCGTGGTGCGGGTGAACAGCCGGGACCCGGGGTCGAGGTCGCCGGAGCGGGTGACGACGGCGATCGGCGGCACCTCGGCCTGCCCGCGGCTGGTGCGGGCCTGCCGCTGCGCCGCGGTGGGCTGCGCGCCGGAGTAGTTCTCGGTGCGCACGGTGGCCGCGCCGACCAGGATGACGTCGGCGGCGGCCCGCAGCAGCGCGAACAGCGCCCGGTCGCCGGCCCCGCCCAGCCCGCCGGAGCGGCCGTCGGCGGTGGCGGTGCCGTCGAGGCTGGTGATCATGTTGGCCCGCACCCAGCAGCCGCGTGGGTCGCCGGGAGCGGTGTCGGGGTAGCTCTCGGGGTAGCTGTAGAACGCGGTCAGCCGGTCCGCGTCGGCGACGCTGAGGGCGGCGCCGACCGGCCCCAACGCTGTGAGCTCTGTCGCAGCAGCGGTATCGGGCATGAAGTGAATTGGAGCACGTCGCTACGCTGCGAGCTATGCCCGGGTCGAGTGGTGTTTCGCAGCTGGTGGATCGCCACCCCAGTGTCACGCCGGAACGGCTGATCGCTCAGCTGGTGCCACCGCCCACCTTCGCCGACGTCAGCTTCGACTCCTACCGGCCCGATCCGGCCGAGCCGTCGCAGGCCGCCGCGGTGCGGGCGTGCCGGGAGTTCTGCGAGCAGGCCGTCACCCGGCGGGCCGGCAAGAAGCGGCTGTTCGGCAAGCGCACGGTGCTGCCTGGGGTGGGGCTGTACCTCGACGGCGGGTTCGGGGTCGGCAAGACCCACCTGCTGGCGTCGATGTACTACACGGTGCCCGCGCCGAAGGCCTTCGCGACGTTCGGTGAGCTGACGCAGCTGGCCGGGGTGTTCGGGTTCACCGAGTGCATCGATCTGCTGGCCGACTACGTGCTGGTGTGCATCGACGAGTTCGAACTCGACGATCCCGGGAACACCACGTTGATCTCGAGGCTGTTGTCGGCGCTGGTGGAGCGGGGTGTGTCGATCGCGGCGACGTCGAACACGCTGCCCGAGCAGCTGGGGGAGGGCCGCTTCGCCGCGCAGGACTTCCTGCGTGAGATCAACACGCTGGCAAGTATTTTCACCACCATTCGGATCGAGGGCCCGGACTACCGGCACCGTGGTCTGCCGCCGGCGCCGGAGCCGCTCAGCGATGCGGAGGTGGCCGCGCGGGCGGCCGAGGTGCCCGGCGCGACGCTCGACGACTTCGACGAGCTGTGCGCGCATCTGGCGAGCATGCATCCGTCGCGTTATCTCACGTTGATCGAAGGGGTGCGGGCGGTGTTCCTCACCGGGGTGCGGCCGCTCGACGATCAGAATGTGGCGCTGCGGCTGGTGTCGCTGACCGACCGGCTCTACGACGCCGGCATTCCGGTGGTGGCGTCAGGGGCCAAGCTGGACACCATCTTCAGCGACGAGATGCTCGCCGGCGGATTCCGCAAGAAATATCTGCGGGCGATGTCGCGGCTGTTGGCGCTGACCGCCGCCGGTCACAACGGGCGGATCATCACGTAGTCGTTCTCGACCTGGTCGCCGAGCCGGAACGTGCGGGTGCCGGCGACGGTGAACCCGTGTCTGGTGTAGAAGCGCCGGGCGCGGTGGTTGTGCTGGTTGACGCCCAGCCACAGGCAGGTGGCGCCCAGTTCGGCGGCCCAGGCCAGCGCCGTCGTCATCAACGCGCCGGCCGCGCCGCGGCCGTGGTGTTCGGGCAGCACGTACAGCTTGGACAGCTCCACCGCCGGCTGCTCCGGCACCGCGCGCCGCGCCTGCGGGTCGTCGGGCCGGCCACGGATCAACATGGCGTAGCCGATGACGGCGCCCGCATCGTCGCGGGCGGCCAGCACCACCCGGTCCGGGTCGTCCAGGTATTCGGCGAACCGCTGCTCGGAGAGGTTCTCGGTGATGAACGCCTCGATGTTCTGTGGGCTCACCGCGGGCGGACACGCCAGCGGGAAGGTGCGCCGGGCCACCTCGGCGAGTTCGGCGGCGTCGGCCGCACCGGCCGGCTGGACCGTCACGGCTCTCCCGTCACAGATTCCATTGCGCCAGATGGAATCCCGTCGTCCGGTCGATCAGCACCACATTGCTGACCAGGTCGCGGTAGCAGTCCCACCAGACCCCGCCACTGACCGTGGATCCGGCCGGTGCGTTCAGCAGCGCCAGACGCAGGTCGTCGGGTGCGTCGGTGTTGCGCGGCTCGTACGCGTCACCGGTCGGGGTGATGCCGCGGAAGGAGAACACCGTCGACAGCAGGTGTGCCATCGGCACCCGGATCGGGTGCACGGTGACGTCGGCGCGCCACACCTCGTGCCGCGGCGGGCGGGGCGGGTAGCCGAAGCCGGGCGGGACCGGCGACGGCAGCACCCGGTGCACGGTGACGTCGACGACGAGCCCCTCGTATTCGACGCGCAGGGTGTCGCCGATGCGCCCGATCGGACTGTCGGCCGCGGTGGCCGGGCCGGCCACCACACCGCCGAGCACCGTCAGGCCCGCGATCAGTGCCACCAACCACCGCCGTATCCGCGTCATCGGCCCTCCTTGTGTGTGTCTGGCATGATGACACACCCCGTCGGCCCGGTCACCGCGCCGCGTCAGGCTTGGTCGGACAGCAGCTTCTCCAGCTTGCCGAGTTGCGCCTTGTAGCCCCACTTCATGCCGAACGCCGCCATTTTGGCCTTCGGCCCGATCCTGCTGATGGTGATGTGCATTCGCACCGTGGTGGATCCGTCGTTTCCGGTGAGGGTGATGTCGTTGGTGTGGTGGATCGTGGTTCCCTCCTCCTCACCCTCGGTCCAGGACCGCGCGTCGTAGGTGAGCCGGGTGGGCCGCTCGATGTGGGTGAAGGTGCCCGACATCGGCCACCGGGTGCCCTGGTACTTGCCCATCTCCGGGCCGGCTTCCATCACGATGTGGAGGGCGCCGCCGACCCGCAGGTCGACGTCGCATTCGGGGACGAAGGTCTTCTCCGGGCCCCACCACTGCCGCAGCATGTCGGGTTCTGTCCATGCCCGCCATACGGTGTCGATCGGCGCCCGGTAGGAGCGTTCCAGGTTGAGCACCTTGGTCTTCTTGAACATCTGCAGGATCATGTTGCGCTCCCTGCTCGGTCAGCGGTCCGGGTCGACGTCATCAGCAGTCCCTTCGGGTGTGATCGATTCGAGGAACTCGCCCAGGCTGTCCAGGCGGGCTTCCCACACCTGCTCGAACGATTCGGCCCAGCGGCCGATCTGCTCGAACGGCGCGGCTTCGAGGCGGTAGATCCGCTGCCGAGCCCGGGCCTCGCCGGTGACGATGCCCGAATCAGCCAGTACCCGAAGGTGTTTGCTGACCTGCGGCTGACGGATACCGAGCGCCTCGGCGATCTCGCCCACCGAGTGTGGCCCGGCCCGCAGCAGTTCGACGATCCGCAGCCGGCTCGGCTCGCCGAGCGCCCCGAAGATCGTCGCCTGCACGCATGTCAACCTAACCGCCTCGACATATTCCCGTCAAGGAATATGTGAGTTGCGATCGGCGTCAGCGCTTCGGTGTCAGCGAATCGAGGATGCGCACCAGGTCCCTCTCGGTGCGGTCCTTGGTGATGCCGGCGGTGTGCAACGGACCCTCCCCGTCCTCGTGTTCGAGCAGTGCCAGCAGGATGTGTTCGGTGCCGACGTAGTTGTGCCCCAACCGAAGTGCCTCCCGCACGGTGAGCTCCAGAACCTTGCGGGCCGCCGCGTTGAACGGGATCAGCTTCGGGACGTCGGCGCTGCGGTCCGGCAGCCGGATCGCGCCCCGCAGGCTCACCGGATCGACGCCCTGGGCGTCGATCAGCCGGACCGCGAGGGCGTCGGCGTCATCGAGCATGCCGAGCAGCAGGTGCTCCGGGCCGATCTCGGGATTGCCGGCGTCGTGGGCGCGATTCTGGGCGCCGACGACGACGTTGCGCGCCCGCGGGGTGAATCGGTTGAAGCCGTCGTGGGGGTCCAGCGGGGCGGTGCCGGTCTTGGGGACGAACCGCTTCTGGGCGGCCTGCTTGCTGACGCCCATGCTGCGGCCGATGTCGGTCCAGGAGGCCCCGGATCGGCGGGCCTGATCGACGAAATGCCCGATGAGGTGGTCGGCGAGGTCGCCGAGCGCCTCGGCGGTCAGCACCGCGGTGGCCAGTTGTTCCAGCGGTTCGCTGTGCACCGTGGTGATCGCGTTGATCAGGTCGTCGAGTCGCACCGGAGCGGTGATGCGGGTCGGTTCGGTCATATCGTCAACCCAGGGTTGACGATATTGATACGTCAACCCTGGGTTGACGATTTGATGCCGAGATTGGGGTGGGCGCGGAACGGGAACACTTGTTACCGTCGAGTTGGTTCCAGGGTCGGGGGACTCCGACGAAGGGAAACGCCCATGAACCTGAAGAAAATTGCCGCAGGTGGGGCGATGGCCGGGGCGCTCGCGTTCGGCGCGCTGGGCTTCGGCGCCGGTGCCGCCCAGGCGGGTCCGCATCCTCATTGGCCGTGGCCGAACCCACCCGGGCCGGGGATTCTCCCGCCGCCGGGCCACATCGGCCATATCACCGGCGTTCCGCCGGGTCACTGGCATGTCGGGCCGGTGAAGATCAACCCCGGCTGGGTCAACCACCTGTAATCCGAAACAACCACGACCGGGAACGGCCGCCGCGAATTCTCGCGGCGGCCGTTCCCGTTGCGGGTGGCCGGCAGGCGGTCCACCGATCACACGACCGCGTTTGACCTGTCGGGTGCCGGGTAGTTACTCGATGTCGTTTCATGACGACGAATGTGAGAAGCGTCGGGAAGTCGGGGACTAAGGAGCAAGGCAGATGGTTACGTTCAATCGGCGTGGCGGAGTTCTGGGTGCCCTCGCAGGGGGTGTCCTCCTGGTGTCGGCCACCATCGCGATTCCGACAGCGGCTGCGCAACCCCAGTGCACCGCAGCGGGTTTGAGCAGTGCTCTGGGCACGGTGTCGTCGGCGACGGGGAACTTCCTGTCCAGCCACCCGGAGGCCAATGAGGTGATCACCAATGCCGGCGCGCTGCCCGACGGGGAAGCCGAGAACGCCATTCGCCAGTACTTCGTCGCCAATCCGGGGGAGTGGGCCGAGTTGCAGTCGATCGCCACCCCGCTGCGCAATCTGCGTCAGCAGTGCGACGTCGACGTGGCGCCGGCGCAGATCGCCCGGCTGTTCGACGCGATGGCCAGTTAGACATCCCAGGGCCGTAAGTTGTCAAGCTGCTTGGGTGTCGGCGGTGGTTTGGCGGTGTGCCCAGGCGGTGTGTTCGTCGTAGCGGGTGTGGTGGCGCAGGCAGCCGTGGAGGATGCCGACCA
>Ga0310822_100153_pt1 | contig 68688 bp, 58 predicted proteins | sample P4_ome_2_FD_201313 | JGI IMG/M metagenome (GOLD analysis project Ga0310822, IMG submission 201313) | Sorghum-adapted microbial communities from Joint BioEnergy Institute, Emeryville, California, United States - P4_Day56_Rep2 | ecosystem: Engineered > Bioreactor > SSF (Solid state fermentation) >... | reverse complement strand
CCGTCCTACCGACAACGCACCCGACCCCAGCTTGACCCCGGCCCCGACGACGAGCATCCTCAGTAACGCGCCACGGTGGTCCCATCCCCCTGGCAATCAGGTGGTCCCATCACCCTGGCAAGCGACACCGAAGTCCGAGTACGGCTACCGCACCGTCATCCTTCCCGAGTTCGGTCGGCAGGCGCTGCTGAGGCAGAGGGCGCGCGGGTATCCGTACGAGTTGGTGTTCCCGTCATCGGCGGGCACGCCGCGTTGGGTGAACAACGTGAACCGCACGTGGCGGGAGATCAGGGGCGGCGACTTCGATTGGGTCACCCCGAAGGTGTTCCGCAAGACCGCCGCTACCGCCATCGAGCGCGACTTCGGCGCGGAGGCGGCGGCTGCACAGCTCGGGCACTCGTCGCCGGACATCACCCGCAAGCACTACATCGACCGGGCGACGGAAGCACCGGACAACCGCGCCGCGCTGGATCGGTTCGCACCGAAAACGGCGAATAACCCGCGAACGCCGCCTCACCTGCGGGTTGTGTGAGGGGAGTCGGAACCCCATCACCGCAGTTCAGGCGGTGTTCTCTGGTGCGCCGTCAAGGGCTCGAACCTTGGACCCGCTGATTAAGAGTCAGCTGCTCTACCAACTGAGCTAACGGCGCCGCGGGAGCGACAATAACAAACGTCGGGCCCGATCGTGAAATTCCCAGGCCGGGACTGTGGTGTGTGCCGCATCGCGCCGGTCAGTGGCAGTGCCCGACTGCCTCTAGACTGTTGCCGACAGGTTTTTCGTGCAGCAGTCGTGGGTGTGAGGTGGATCAAAAGATGTGGCAGGTCAGGGGGATGACCCGACCGCGCTGGCGCAGTCGCTGGTGGCTGATCACCGGGTTGCTCTCGGTGGTTGTTCTCGCCCTCAGCGCATGCAGCGGCGGCGGCGCTTCCGATCAGCCGAAGGTGATCACCGACAAGGGCACACCGTACGGCGATCTGTTGGTGCCCAGGGTCACTGCGTCGGTCACTGACAAGGCGGTCGGCGTTCCGGTCGACGAGCCGGTGACGGTCAGCGCCGAGAACGGGGTGCTCGGCGCGGTGACGATGGTCAACGAGCAGGGCCGGACCGTGGAAGGCGAGTTCAGCGAGGACGGCGTCAGCTGGTCGACGACCGAACCGCTGGGTTACAACCGGCAGTACACCATCACCGCGCAGTCGCTGGGCCTCGGTGGGGTCACCACCCGCGAGATGACGTTCGAGACCCACTCGCCGGCCAATCTGACCATGCCGTATGTGGTGCCCAGCCCTGGTGAGGTGGTGGGCGTCGGCCAGCCGGTGGCGGTCCGCTTCGACGAGAACATCCCGAACCGGGCGGCCGCCGAGCGGGCGATCAAGGTCACCACCAACCCACCGGTGGAGGGCGCGTTCTACTGGCTGAACAACCGCGAGGTGCGGTGGCGGCCGGCGTCCTACTGGAAGCCCGGCACCACCGTGGAGGTCGAGGTGAACACCTACGGCGTCGACCTCGGCGACGGGCTGTTCGGCCAGCGCAACACCAAGACCCACTTCACCATCGGCGACGAGGTGATCTCCACCGTCGACGACAACACCAAGACGCTGACCGTGCGGCGCAACGGCGAGGTCGTCAAGACGATGCCGGTGTCGATGGGCAAGGACTCGACGCCGACGAACAACGGCGTGTACATCGTCGGGGACAAGCGGGCCCACATGGTGATGGACTCGTCCACCTACGGTGTGCCGGTGAACTCCCCGAACGGCTACCGCACCGAGGTCGACTGGGCGGTGCAGATGTCCTACAGCGGCATCTACGTCCACAGTGCGCCGTGGTCGGTGGGCAGCCAGGGCTACAGCAACGTCAGCCACGGCTGCATCAACGTCAGCCCGTCGAACGCCAAATGGTTCTACGAGAACAGCAAGCGCGGCGACATCATCGAAGTGGTGAACACCGTCGGCACGGTCCTGCCCGGAACCGACGGACTCGGTGACTGGAACATCCCGTGGGAGCAGTGGAAGGCCGGCAACGCCAACGTGTGATCGTGTGAGCAATTCCGCAGAACGCGGGCCCGAGGGAAGTCTCGGCGCCCGCGTTCTGCGTTTCCGGGACCGAGAGGGCTTCCGTGAGCGGCGCCACGAGCACGACAAGACGACCAACGACAAAACGATCGCGACAAAACGAGCAACGACAAAACGAGCAACGACAAAACGAGCAACGACAAAACGAACACGACAAAACGAACACCGCCCCACCCGCGGATTCGCGGATGGGGCGGTGTCACCGGTAGGGGTGGCTGACGGGACTCGAACCCGCGACACCCAGGATCACAACCTGGTGCTCTACCAACTGAACTACAGCCACCATCGCGAGCGCTGTCGGAACATCGCCCGCATCATCGATATTAGCCGGTCGAAGGTTCAGACGACGAATCGGTCCCGTCCGGGCCGCTCGGAGTGCCGCCGAGCTCGGCCGCGATCGCGGCGATCTCGCTGGTCGACGGCCCGGGCGGGGGGACGAACGCGGTGCGCCGGTAGTACTGCAACTCGCGGATGGACTCGTGGATGTCCGCGAGCGCGCGGTGGGCCAGACCCTTCTCCGGCTGACCGAAGTAGATCCGCGGATACCAGCGCCGGCACAGCTCCTTGATCGAGCTCACGTCGATCATCCGGTAATGCAGGTAATCGTCGAGCTTGGGCATGTCGCGGGCGATGAAGCCGCGGTCGGTGGCGATGGAGTTACCGGCCAGCGGCGCCGTCTTGGCCTGTTTGACGTGGCTGCGGACGTAGTCGAGGACCATCTCCTCGGCGGTCGCCAGATCGATCGTGGACGCCCGCACCTCGTCGATCAGGCCCGACCGGGTGTGCATCTCGGTCACCACCGGGATCATGTTGTCCAGGGCCTCGTCGTCGGTGTGGATGACCACGTCGAGCCCCTCGCCGAGGATGTTCAGGTCGGCGTCGGTGACCAACACCGCAATCTCGATGAGCCGGTCGGATTTGAGGTCCAGGCCGGTCATCTCACAGTCGATCCACACCAGTTCGTCACGCACAGCGCTCCAGACTATGCCCATCGGGCCGGCCGATGCCCATCGGGAGAGGCCCATCGGGAGATGCTCGTCGGGGCAGCCCGCCGGACGACTCACCGCGGGCCATACCCGCGACCGCGTGCGTTCAGTAGTGTCAGGAGCCGATCAGCGGGCCGCATCGGGCAGAAGGGATCGGGCATGACAAGCGGATCGACAGCCAACCCGGCGCAGGACATCGCCGCCGGCTATGCGGTGTCCGGTGCGGCACTGCAGTTGGGCAGCGTCATGGTGGACGGTCCCGAGGGTCCCGTCACCGACCCGGACGCCCAGGTCCGCATTCCAATGGCGACCGTCAACCGGCACGGGTTGATCGCCGGCGCCACCGGGACCGGGAAGACCAAATCGTTGCAGTTGATGGCCGAGCAGCTCTCCGCAGCCGGGGTGCCGGTCGTGATGGCCGACATCAAAGGCGATCTGAGCGGTCTGGCCCGGCCCGGTGAACCGGGGGAGAAGATCACCCAGCGCGCCGCCGACACCGGCGACGACTGGACCCCGACCGGATATCCGGTGGAGTTCCTCGGCCTCGGCACCAGCGGCATCGGCGTGCCGGTGCGCGCCACCGTCTCCAGCTTCGGTCCCATCCTGCTGTCGAAGGTGCTGGGGCTCAACCAGACTCAGGAGTCCACCCTGGGGCTGATCTGCTACTGGGCCGACCAGCAGGGGTTGCCGTTGCTGGACCTGAAGGATCTGCGGTCGGTGATCCAGTTCCTCGTCAGCGATGAGGGCAAACCGCAGCTGAAGTCCCTCGGTGCGGTGTCACCCACCACCGCCGGGGTGATCCTGCGTGCGCTGATCAACCTCGAGGCCGACGGCGGCGACACCTTCTTCGGTGAGCCCGAACTGGAGCCCGAGGACCTGCTGCGCGTCGATGATCAGGGCCGCGGCGTCATCACCCTGTTCGAGCTGGGCAATCAGGCGGCCCGCCCGGTGATGTTCTCCACTTTCCTGATGTGGGTGCTGGCCGATCTGTTCACCAACCTGCCCGAGGTCGGTGATCTGGACAAACCCAAACTGGTGTTCTTCTTCGACGAGGCGCACCTGTTGTTCAACGACGCCTCCAAGGCGTTCCTCGAACAGGTGGAGCAGACCGTCAAGCTGATCCGGTCCAAGGGTGTCGGGGTGTTCTTCTGCACCCAGCTGCCCACCGATGTGCCCAACGACGTGCTCAGCCAGCTCGGGGCCCGTGTCCAGCACGCGTTGCGGGCGTTCACCCCCGACGACCAGAAGGCGCTGCGCAAGACCGTGCGCACCTATCCGAAAACCGATGTCTACGACCTTGAGTCGACGCTGACATCGCTGGGCATCGGCGAAGCGGTGGTCACGGTGCTCTCGGAGAAGGGTGCGCCGACCCCGGTCGCCCGCACCCTGATGCGCGCACCGCGCTCGCTGATGGACACCATCGGGGAGGACGCGATCGCGGCGGCCGCCAAGTCCAGCCCCCTGCAGGCCGAGTACGGCCAGACCATCGACCGGGAATCGGCCTATGAGCGGCTGGCCGCCGCGCTGGCCCCACCCGAGCCCGAGCCGACCGCACCCGTCCCGGCGCCGGATCTGCCGCCCGTGCCCGCCGGGCTCGATCTCCCACCGATGCCCGCGCCGGTCGAACCGCAGGGTCCCGGCCTGCTGGACAAGGTGATGGACAGCCCCGCGTTCAAGAGCGCGATGCGCTCGGCCGGCACGGTGATCGGCCGCGAGATCACCCGCAGCATCTTCGGCACCGGCCGCCGACGCCGGCGCCGCCGCTGACCGGCTGCGGAAGGGCAGCGGAACCTCAGCCGCCGCCGAGCTTCTTGTAGAACGCGCCGACGATCGGGGCGACGATCGCGCGGGGCGCATATCCGCTGGCCACCGACATCGCCTTCGAGGTGAGCCCCGGCACCACCCGCATCTTGTTGGCCGCCAACCCATCCAACGACAGCTTGGCGGTGTGCTCGGTGGAGATCCACAGGAAGTCGGGCACCAGGCGGTCCACCAGCGAGGCCTCCGACGGGTCCGGCAGATCGCTGCGCACCGGCCCGGGCGCCAGCAGGGTGACGTGCACGCCGAGATCCTTGAGCTCGCCGCGCAGTGACTCGCTGAACGTGTTGGCGAACGCCTTCGTCGCCGCGTAGGTGGCGTTGTTCGGGATCGGCGAATTCCCGGCCGCCGACCCGGATATCAGGATGCCGCCGGCACGGCGCTGGACCATCCCGGGCAGCACGGCCAGCACCAGATCGTGCACGCCCAGCACGTTGAGCTGCACCTGCGCCTTCTCCTCGGCGGGGTCGAGCTTGTGCACCGGGCCGAATGTGGCGACCCCGGCGTTGGCGCACAGGATCGAGATCTCCCGCTCGGCGAGTTCGGCGCACAGGGTGCCGCGCTGCTCGGGGTCGGCCAGATCGAGCGGTCGCACCTCGACGGTCACACCGTGGCGATCGGTGAGCCGGTCGGCCAGTTCGGTGAGCACCTCGGCGCGGCGCGCGGTGACGATCAGGTTGTGGCCGCGGGCGGCGAGTTCGGTGGCCAACGCGGCGCCGATGTTCTGCGATGCGCCGGTGATGACGGCGCGGGCGTCCGGAGTGGGCTCGGGTACGGGCATGCGCGGGACTATATCGTGGGCGCTCATGAGCCAGACCCGCCGCGTGGGCCGGCCACCCAGCCAACCGGCCCAGCGGTCCCAGGTTCTCGCGTGGGCGCTGTGGGACTGCGGTTCGACCGGCTTCAACGCGATCGTCATCACCTTCGTGTTCGCCGTCTACCTGACCGGGACGGTCGGTGCGGATCTGCCCGGGGACACCTCCGCGGCCGGCTGGCTGGGCCGGGCGATGGCCGCCGGGGGACTGGCCGTCGCGGTGCTCGCGCCCGCCACCGGCGTCTGGGTGGAGGCACCCCGGCGGCGCCGCGCCGCGCTGGGCGTGCTGACCGGTCTGACGGTGGCGCTGACCGCGGCGATGAGCCTGATCCGCGACGACCACCGATATCTGTGGCCGGCGCTGGTGCTGCTGGCCTGCGCGGCCGCCACCAGTGAACTGGCCACGGTGCCGTACAACGCCATGCTGCGGCAGCTGTCGACGCCGCAGAACTCCGGGAGGGTCTCCGGATTCGGCTGGGCGATGGGCTATTTCGGCAGCGTCACGCTGCTGCTGGTGGTCTATGCCGGATTCATCGCCGGCGAGGGGGACCGGCGCGGGCTGCTCGGTCTCCCGGTGGCCGACGGTCTGAACGTGCGGGCGGCGATGCTGCTGACCGCGGCGTGGTTCCTGCTGTTCGCGTTGCCGGTGCTGATCACCGTGCCCAGCCCGCCCGACGACGGCCACAGCGCCCGGACCGGATTCCTGGGCGCCTACCGCAGACTGGCCGCCGAGCTCGCCGGCGAATGGCGCCGGGACCGCAACGTGGTCTACTACCTGATCGCCAGCGCGGTGTTCCGGGACGGGCTGGCCGGGGTGTTCGCGTTCGGCGCGGTGCTCGGCGTCACCGTGTACGGGGTGTCCGAAGCCGATGTGCTGTTGTTCGGGGTGTGCGCGTCGGTGATCGCCGCGATCGGCGCCGTCCTGGGCGGACTGGTCGACGACCGGGTCGGGTCCAAACCGGTGATCATCGGCTCCCTGGCCGCCATGATCGCCACCGGACTGACGCTGCTGAACCTGTCCGGCGCGGCGGCGTTCTGGATCTGCGGGCTGCTGCTGTGCATGTTCATCGGGCCGACCCAGTCGTCGGCCCGGACGTTGATGCTGCGGATGGCCACCCTGGGCAAGGAGGGGGTGGCCTTCGGTCTCTACACCACCACCGGCCGGGCGATGTCGTTCCTGTCGCCGTGGATGTTCTTCACCTTCATCGACCTGTTCGGCACCGACCGCGCGGGCATGGCGGGGCTGTGTGTGGTCCTGGTCGCAGGTCTGGTGGCGATGCTGGCGGTGCGTGTCCCGCGCCGCGCCGGTTAGCCCTCAGCCCGCACCCACGCAGATGGTCAGGCCCGAACCGGTGCGCTGCTGGATCAGCGCGCCGTCGACGGTGACCGTGCAGGTGACGTCGCGGCCCACGTTGATGATGCTCACACTGGCCGAACTGGCGGCCGGACTGGGCAACTCGACCTGTTTACGCCACGGCAGCTGGACGTTGAACTCGGTCTGCAGCACCTTGCCGGTGTCGATATAGGTGATGTTGATCGCCCGGCCGGTGCCGGCCACCTCGTACACCACGGTCTCGGTCGCCCCGGGGGTGGTGGTGGCGCCCGGGGGGCCGGTGGTCGGCCCCGTCGTCGGTCCCGGCGACGGCAGCGGGGGCAGCACGGTGGTCGGCGCCCGCCGGGTCGTGGTGGGCGGAGTCGGCATCGGGAAGCTCGGTTCGGTGGCCGACGGGCCCGGTGCGAAGACCGTGTCCTGCTGTGAGCTGTTGGTGATCACCAGCGCGATGACCAGACCCACCACCAGCAGCACCGCCAGCGCCGCCAGCACCCACAGCCAGCCCGGCAGCTTGGGCTTCTCCGGCTCGGGCGGCTCCGCCGGCGGATACTCGTACCCCTGTTGACCGGTTCCGTAGGGGTCGTAGCCGTACGGCGGATAGGCCGGCAGCTGCTCGGTCGGCGGTGGCTGCGGGGACGCCGGATAGGTCGGTCCGTAGGCCTGACTGGCGTAGGCCGGATCGCTGTATCCGGGGTACATCGGTTCGGTCGGGTCGGTCCCGCCGCGCCGTGGTGATTCGGTCATGACCACCTCATGGCTGCGAGGGTACCTGCGCATCTGCCCAGCGCACCGGACCACCGGCCGGTTCGTCGTCCGCCGACACGGCCGCCACGCCATCGCCCGCGCGGTGCATCCGGCGGCGAGCATGCAGAATTGAGCCGTGGCTGAACAGGTGCGCGCGACGTACGGCGCGTCACTGTCGCCCGATGCCACCGCATTCGCCCATCTCGTCGACGACGGCGGGTTCCCGCGCGCCGTGCAGCGGTTCCTGCGCGGCTGGCGGGCCTCGTCCTCGCGCGATGTGGAACTGCCCGTCGTCGGGCCGGTCCGGCGGGTGCTGCACTCCCCGGACGGCGGCTGGCTGGCGTGCGAGGTCGCACCCGACGGCAGCGACCGCAGCCAGATCTGGGTGGTCACCACCGACCCGGACGACCGCGGCGCACACCGGATCGATTCCTGGCCTCCGGACGCCCCCGAGGGCGCCGCCGAACTGATCGCCTGGGACGGCAACCGGATCGCCGCGATCCTCACCGGGCAGGACGGTGTGGGCAGCTCCTGTCTGATCGACCCGGCCGACGGCAGCACCGTGGTGCTGGATCGCCGCTCCGGCGGCCGCCTGGTCGACGCCTGGGCCGGGGCGGCACTGATCAGGGTCGGGCCGCGCGGCTACCGCGAGCTGATCATGCTGCACGGCAACACCGAGATGGCGCTGCTGCCATCCGATCCCGGTTCGACCACCGACTTCGGGGTGATCCTCGACGACCACAGCGCACGGAGGCTGCGGCGCGGCCCGGACGGGGAGCTCACCAAGCTGTACCAGCCGGCCAAGCGGTATCCGAGGGAGAGCACCGAGGGTTACGTGCGGGCGTTGATCCGCAGCGACAACGGCGCCGGCTACGCCCGGCTGCTGGAGGTGACCACCACCGCCGACGGGGTCGCCTACCAGGTGGTGGCCGAACGCCCCGGACACGATCTGGACGAGTTCGTCGTCAGCGACGATCTGTCCACGGTGGCGTTGCTGTGGAACATCGACGGCGCCAGCGAATTACAGATCCTGCAGTACGCCGACAACACGTTGAGCGAGCCGATCCCGCTGCCCGGGATGGTGGCCGGCGAGCTCAGCATCAGCGCGGGCGGCTCGATGGTCGCGATGACGGTGGAGAGCCCCTGGCTGCCGCCGACGGTGGAACTGGTCGACCCGCGGACCCGCCAGTGGGAGCTCATCGACCGGGAGCCCAGCACCGGGCCGGTCACCGGCACGCCGACGCTGGAGCGGCTCACCGCCCGCGACGGGCTGGAACTGACCGGCTGGCTGTACCGGCCGCCGACGGGGGTGCAGCCCGTCGGCGCGATGATCTTCCTGCACGGGGGGCCGGAGGGACAGTCCCGCCCCGGTTACAACGAGTATTTTCCGCCGCTGCTGGACCGCGGCATCACCGTGTTCACCCCGAACGTCCGCGGCTCGGGGGGATTCGGCCGCTCGTTCGTGCACGCCGACGACAAGGAGAACCGGTTCCGCGCCATCGACGACGTCGCCGACTGTGTGCACTACCTGGTTCGCAACGGGTTGGCGCCGGCCGACCGGATCGCTTGTGCCGGATGGTCATACGGCGGCTATCTCACCCAGGCGGCGTTGGCGTTCCATCCGGATCTGTTCGCCGCGGGCATCAGCGTGTGCGGGATGAGCGATCTGACCACCTGGTATCAGACCACCGAGCCGTGGATAGCGCAGTCGTCCTACACCGAGTACGGCCATCCGGTCGCCGACCGCGATCTGCTGGAGCGACTGTCCCCGCTGACCCACGCCGCCGCGGTGACCGCACCGTTGCTGCTGGTGCACGGCGCGAGCGACACCAACGTGCCGCCGAGCGAGTCGATACAGATGCACACCGCACTGGAACGGCTCGGCCGTCCGGTGAAACTGCTGATGTTCGACGACGACGGTCACGAGATCGTGCGCCGGGAGAACCGGGCCACCCTGGTCGAGGCGATGAGCCACTGGCTCATGTCGGCCTTCGCTGAACGGCGCCGGGAAGCGTCGTGACCGTCGCGGGCCGACCTGGTTTGGACTTGTGACGCATGGGTAATCCCGTTGGCACCTGATCTTGGTGCGAACGGAGGCCAACATGCGCGGACTCATCGGCCTGGTTGTGCTGATCTGGTTGCTGATCGGAGTGGCCGCCGCCTGGCAGCGCGACTACTTCCGATCCGGTGAGACCAACTGTGCGACTGCCGCGCAGGTGGCTCTGACGGTGGTGGCGGGACCACTCAACTACATGGGGGTCAACCCCCAAGTTGACTGCAACATCAACGTCCCCGAGCCCAGCAGTAGTGGCCTGCTCGAATCCGTTGGGCAGGAACATCATTCGATGAATGGAGAAGCGGCATGATAATTCTCGGAGTGATTCTGGCCATCCTCGGCTGGATTTTCGGTCTGAACTGGCTGTGGGTGCTCGGCATCGTCCTGGCGGTCGTCGGGGTGGTCTTCTGGCTGCTCGGGCGGGCCGGCCGGCCGGTGGCCGGACGCCGGGCCTGGTATTGATCCGAAACGGTGCCGGTCGCGGCGGTGCGCGGATCAGAACCCGCGTAACGCCGCGACCGTCATCGCGCGCAACACCGGACGGGAGGCCGCCACCGCGGTCCGGCTCGCGCCGGGCTTGAGGCTGTGCGGGGTCGAGTTCAACAATCCGAACGCCGCGTGCGCCATCACCCGGGCCTCCGATTCGCCGAGCCCGGTGTGCAGCCGCCGCAGCACGTCCACCCAGATCTCGACGTACTGCCGCTGAGCCCGGCGCACCTGACGCCGGGTGCCGACCGGGAGGTGGTCCAGATCGCGGTCCTGGATCCGGATCAGATCGGGTTCGTCCAGCGCGAAATCCAGGTGGAAGTCGATCAGGTGGTCCAGCGTCTCCGCTGGTCCCGATCCGTCCCGGTCGGCGCGCTCGGCGACCGCCCGGGCCCCGGCCAGCAACCGCGTGCTGATGCCCACCAGGAGTTCGGCCAACAGCGCCTCCTTGTTGGTGAAGTGGCGGTAGATCGCCGGTCCGCTCACGCCGGCCGCGGCACCGATGTCCTCCAGCCGCACAGCGAGATAGCCCCGCTCGGCCATCAACCGTTCGGCGGCGGCGAGGATCTGGCTGCGACGGTCCGACTTGGCCCGGCCGCGCCGGGTGGTCGCCGCCCCGGCGGCGGGTGCGTCGCTCGTCATCAGCGCCCTCCATCGGTGATGCTGGACATTCCGGTTAATGACGACTAACCTACCACCAGTTATTCGTCATTAACTCAATCGGAGCAGGGCAGCGGTGCCACCACGGTCTTCACCTCGCGCTTCATATCGCGACGACCATCTGCAACTGGTCAGCGAGTTGCGCAGCAAGCTGGCCGCCGCGGCGCGCGGTGGCCCCGAGCGTGCGCGGGAGCGCCACGTCAGCCGCGGCAAACTGCTGCCCCGGGATCGGGTGGACGGTCTGCTCGATCCGGGCAGCCCGTTCCTGGAAGTGGCCCCACTGGCCGCCAACGGGATGTACGACGACGAGTGTCCCGGCGCCGGGATGATCACCGGCATCGGCCGGGTGTCGGGCCGCGAATGCATGATCGTCGCCAATGACGCCACGGTGAAGGGCGGCACCTACTACCCGGTCACGGTCAAGAAGCACCTACGGGCGCAGGAGATCGCCGCCCAGAACCACCTGCCCTGCATCTACCTGGTCGACTCCGGCGGAGCGTTCCTGCCCCGCCAGGACGAGGTGTTCCCCGACCGCGACCATTTCGGGCGGATCTTCTACAACCAGGCCACGCTGAGCGCGCAGGGCATCCCGCAGATCGCCGCGGTGATGGGCTCCTGCACCGCCGGCGGCGCCTATGTGCCGGCGATGAGCGACGAAGCGGTGATCGTGCGCAATCAGGGCACCATCTTCCTGGGCGGACCGCCGCTGGTGAGGGCGGCCACCGGCGAAGTGGTCACCGCCGAGGAGCTCGGCGGCGGCGATCTGCACGCCAAGACCTCCGGGGTGACCGACCACCTGGCCCACGACGACCGCGACGCGCTGCGCATCGTCCGGCGCATCGTGGCGACGCTGGGACCGCGTCACCCGTCACCGTGGGAGATCGCGCCGACCGTCGACCCGGTGGCCGACCAGACCGAGCTCTACGACGTCGTCCCGGTCGACCCGCGGATCCCGTACGACGTCCACGAAGTGGTCGACCGCATCGTCGACGGCGGCGACTTCGCCGAGTTCAAGGCCGAATACGGCGCGACACTGGTCACCGGGTTCGCCCGCATCCACGGCCACCCGGTCGGCATCATCGCCAACAACGGTGTGCTGTTCAGCGAATCCGCTCTCAAGGGTGCGCATTTCATCGAACTGTGCGACAAGCGCAAGATCCCGTTGCTGTTCCTGCAGAACATCTCCGGGTTCATGGTCGGCCGGGAGTACGAAGCCGGCGGCATCGCCAAACACGGCGCCAAGATGGTCACCGCCGTCGCCTGCGCCCGGGTGCCGAAACTGACCGTCGTGATCGGTGGCTCCTACGGGGCCGGGAACTACTCGATGTGCGGACGGGCGTATTCGCCGCGGTTCCTCTGGATGTGGCCCAACGCGCGGATCTCGGTGATGGGCGGCGAACAGGCCGCCTCGGTGCTGGCCACCGTGCGCGGCGACATGACCCCCGAGGAGGAAGAGGCCTTCAAGGTGCCCATCCGTCAGCAATACGAGGATCAGGGAAACCCGTACTACTCCACCGCACGGCTGTGGGACGACGGGGTGATCGACCCGGCCGACACCAGAACCGTTGTCGGGCTCGCCCTCTCGATCGTCGGCCAGGCCCCGCTGGAGCCGGTCTCCTACGGCGTGTTCAGGATGTGACCACACCATGACACCTGCCCCCACAACCGGGACGACACCGGGAACCGGGACCTTCGACACCGTGCTCGTGGCCAACCGCGGCGAGATCGCCGTGCGGGTGATGAGCACCCTGCGCCGGATGGGCATCCGCTCGGTTGCGGTGTTCAGTGACGCCGACGCGCAGGCCCGGCACGTCGCCGAGGCCGACGCCGCCGTGCACATCGGCCCCGCGGCCGCGCGGCACAGCTATCTCGACATCGAAGCGGTGGTGCGGGCGGCCCGCCGCACCGGGGCGCAGGCCGTGCACCCCGGGTACGGATTCCTCTCGGAGAACCCCGAGTTCGCCGCCGCACTGGCCGATGCCGGCATCGTGTTCATCGGCCCACCGGCCGCGGCGATCAGGACCATGGGCGACAAGATCGCCGCCAGGGCCGCGGTGTCGGCGTTCGGCGTTCCCGTGGTGCCCGGCATCTCCCGGCCCGGGCTCACCGACGCCGACCTCATCGACGGCGCAGCGCAGGTGGGCTTCCCGGTGCTGGTGAAACCGTCGGCCGGGGGCGGCGGCAAGGGGATGCGGGTGGTGCACGACCCGGCCGACCTCCCCGCCGCGCTGGCCGCGGCCCGCCGGGAGGCGGCCGCGGCATTCGGTGACGACACCCTGTTCCTGGAGCGCTTCGTGCTCAACCCGCGCCACATCGAGGTGCAGGTCCTGGCCGATCAGCACGGAAACGTCATCCACCTCGGCGAGCGGGAGTGCAGCCTGCAGCGCCGTCATCAGAAGGTCATCGAGGAGGCGCCGTCACCGCTGCTCGACGCCGCCACCCGGGAGCGGATCGGATCGGCCGCCTGCGACACCGCCCGCAGCGTGGATTACACCGGCGCCGGAACCGTCGAGTTCATCGTCTCCGCGGACCGTCCGGACGAGTTCTTCTTCATGGAGATGAACACCCGGCTCCAGGTCGAACACCCCGTCACCGAGTTGGTCACGGGTGTCGACCTGGTGGAACAGCAGATCCGGATCGCCGCGGGGGAGAAGCTGGCGATCGCCCAGGACGACGTCACGCTGTCCGGACACGCCGTCGAGGCGCGCATCTACGCCGAGGATCCCGCCGCCGGTTTCCTGCCGACCGGCGGCACCGTGCTGCACGTCGCCGAACCCGACCATCCCGGCGTCCGGGTCGACTCCGGGCTGTTCGACGGCACCGTGGTCGGCAGCGACTACGACCCGATGCTGGCCAAGGTCATCGCCCACGGCCCCGACCGCGCCACCGCGCTGCGTACCCTCGACCGTGCGCTGGCCGACACCGCGATTCTCGGGCTGACCACCAACATCGAGTTCCTGCGCTTCCTGCTCGCCGACGACGACGTGGCCGCCGGCCGGCTCGACACCGGCCTGCTGGACCGGTGCGCACCCGACTTCACCTCCGCGGGGGCCACCGACGCCGAACTGATCGCCGCCGGCGCCTACCACTGGTTGCAGCGCTGGGCCGACGCGGCCGACGATCTGTGGTCGCAGCCGTCCGGCTGGCGGGTCGGCGCCCAGGCCGCCACCAGCTACCGGCTCGAGGCCGGTGACCGCACCGATCATGTCCGGCTGACCGGCCACCCGTACGACGCCACCGTGGCGATCGAGGACGGTGATCCCCGACCCCTGACGGCGGCGCTGACCGGGTCCCGGCTGACGGTCACCGTCGACGGATTGCGCACCGACTACACCGTCGCCGCCGCCGACGGGCAACTCTGGCTGGCCGCCGCCGGCCGCGCCGTGGCCGTGTCGGAGGTGCGCGAGGCTCCGGTGCGGCCCGACGACGAACACCGCGGCGACGCCGAGCTGGTCAGCCCGATGCCGGGATCGGTTGTCGCGCTGGGTGTCTCCGACGGCGACGCGGTCGATGCCGGAACCCTGGTGGTCACCGTCGAGGCCATGAAGATGGAACATCCGCTCACCGCGCCGGTCGCCGGTGTGGTCGAACTACTCGTCGCCGTGGGCGACCAGGTGAAGGTGGGCCAGCCGCTGGCCAGGATCACCACCGAGCAGGAGGACTGACATGCCCGATTATCTGACCACCGGCAACCTGCCCGACCACTACGCCGAGCTGGCCGGGACCGTCCGCGATTTCGCCCAGAGCGTGGTCGCCCCGGTCGCCGCCAAACACGATCAGGAACGTTCGTTCCCATACGAGGTGGTCGCCGCGATGGGCGAGATGGGCCTGTTCGGCCTGCCGTTCCCGGAGGAGTACGGCGGCATGGGCGGCGACTATTTCGCGTTGTGCCTGGCCCTGGAAGAACTCGGCAAGGTCGACCAGAGCGTGGCGATCACCCTGGAGGCCGGGGTGTCGCTGGGGGCGATGCCGATCTACCGGTTCGGTACCGAGGAACAGAAGCAGCGGTGGTTGCCGGAGTTGGCCGCCGGCAAGGCGCTCGGCGCGTTCGGGTTGACCGAACCGGGCGGTGGCAGCGATGCGGGCGCCACCCGGACCACCGCCCGCCTCGACGACGGGCACTGGGTGATCAACGGCTCCAAACAGTTCATCACCAACTCCGGTACCGACATCACCAAGTTGGTGACGGTCACCGCGGTCACCGGGGAGGTCGCGGGCAAGAAGGAGATCTCGGCGATCATCGTGCCGGTGCCCACCGACGGGTTCACCGTCGAACCCGCTTACCACAAGGTGGGTTGGAACGCCTCGGACACCCATCCGCTCAGCTTCGACGACGTCCGGGTTCCGGAGGAGAACCTGCTCGGTGAACGCGGCCGCGGCTACGCGAACTTCCTGCGGATCCTCGATGAGGGCCGCATCGCGATCGCGGCGCTGTCGGTCGGGGCGGCGCAGGGCTGCGTCGACGAGAGCGTCAAGTACGCCAAGGAGCGTGAGGCGTTCGGCCGGCCGATCGGCGCCAATCAGGCCATCGCGTTCAAGATCGCCCGGATGGAGGCCCGCGCGCACACCGCCCGCACCGCCTACTACGACGCCGCGGCGCTGATGCTGGCCGGGAAGCCGTTCAAGAAGCAGGCCGCGATCGCCAAGATGGTCGCCAGCGAGGCCGCGATGGACAACGCCCGCGACGCCACCCAGATCTTCGGCGGTTACGGCTTCATCAACGAGTTCCCGGTGGCCCGCCACTACCGGGACAGCAAGATCCTCGAGATCGGGGAGGGGACGACGGAAGTGCAGTTGATGCTGATCGGACGGGAGCTGGGGCTGTGAGTGAGAAGAAGGTCGTCGTCCAGCGCGGCCTGTGGTTCGAGGAGTTCGAAACCGGGGTGCTCTATCTGCACCGCCCCGGCCGCACCATCACCGAGGCCGACAACGTCTTCTTCACCACGCTGACCATGAACACCCAGGCGCTGCACCTGGACGCCGCGTTCTCCGACGCGTTGCCGCCGTTCAACGCCCGCCTGGTCAACTCGATGTTCACGCTGTCCACCCTGGTCGGATTGTCGGTGACCCAACTGACGCAGGGCACCATCGTCGGCAATCTCGGTTTCTCCGACATCGCTTTCCCCAAGCCGCTCTTCCACGGTGACACCCTGTACGCGGAGACCGAGGTGGTCGACAAGAGGCCGTCGAAGAGCCGCCCCGGCGAGGGCATCGTCACGTTCGCGCACACCGGTCGCAATCAGCACGGCGACGTCGTGGCGACCGCGACCCGCAAGACGATGGTCCGGATGCGGCCGGCCGACGACCCGGCCCAGTAGGACGCCCGAGAGAACCAGGAGTGACCCATGGATTTGTCCGCCGTCGGCCCGGCATGGTTGTTCTGTCCTGCCGACCGTCCGGAGCGGTTCGAAAAAGCCGCTGCGGCAGCCGATGTGGTGATCCTCGACCTCGAGGACGGGGTGGCGGCCAAGGATCGGCCGGCCGCGCGTGAGGCGTTGCTGAGCACACCGCTGGACCCGGCGCGCACGGTGGTGCGGGTCAATCCGGCCGGGACCGCCGACCATCGGCTCGACCTCGACGCGCTGACCCGCACGCCGTACCGGACCGTGATGCTGGCCAAGACCGACGCCGCCGAGCAGGTGCGCGCGCTGGCGCCACTGCAGGTGGTGGTGCTCATCGAGACCCCGCTGGGGGCGTTGAACGTCGTCGAGTCGGCGCGCGCCGACAACGCGGTGGCGGTGATGTGGGGCGCCGAAGACCTGTTCGCGGTCACCGGCGGCACCGACAACCGCAACCCGGACGGCAGTTATCGCGATGTGGCCCGGCACGTGCGGTCGCAGTCGTTGCTGGCCGCCAAGGCCCACGGGCGGCTGGCGCTGGACTCGGTGTATCTGGACATCAAGGACCTCGACGGTTTGCGGGCCGAGGTCGACGACGCCGTCGCGGTCGGGTTCGACGCCAAGGTGGCCATCCATCCGACCCAGGTCGCGGTCATCCGGGAGGGGTACACCCCGACCCCCGACCAGGTACGGTGGGCGCGACACGTGCTGGCCGCCGCCCGCGATGAGCGGGGTGTCTTCCAGTTCGAGGGCATAATGGTAGATGCCCCGGTGCTCCGGCGAGCAGAGCGCATCGTCCAGCTCGCGCCCGACCCCGGCCGCTAGCGGACCCCCGCGACCCGGGTTTGCTCTGACCCGCCGACGCGCTGAGCAGCTCTACGGGTCTTGACGGCCGAACATGCCGTCGAGGTGGCCTGAGGAGGCGGTATGGGACACCCCGGCGTCCTCGATTGTGAAGCGTCGGTGCAGCTCGTCGCGCCGGACGGAACGGCGACCGACGAGCACCGATACTCCCGTGACCTGCCGCCCGGCGTCCTGCGCCGCCTGTATGAGCTCATGGTCGTCACCCGTGATCTCGACGCCGAATTCGTCAACCTGCAACGCCAGGGCGAACTGGCGCTGTATCCGTCATGCCGTGGGCAGGAGGCCGCCCAGGTCGGCGCCGCGGCGTGCCTGCGCGACATCGACTGGCTGTTCCCGCAGTACCGCGAGCTCGGCGCGTTCCTGACCCGCGGCATCACCCCGCAGCAGCTCGCCGAGGTGTGGCGGGGCAGCTGGCACGGCGGTTCGGGATTCACCGCCAAGCGGTGCGCACCGATCGCGATCCCGATCGCCACCCACACCCTGCACGCCGTCGGCGCGGCGATGGCCGCCCAGCGGCTCGGGGAGGATTCGGTGACGGTGGCGTTCCTCGGCGACGGCGCGACCAGCGAGGGCGATGCCCACGAAGCGCTGAACCTCGCGGCGGTGTACCGGGCGCCGTGCGTGTTCTTCGTGCAGAACAACGGCTGGGCCATCTCGGTTCCGGTCAGCCGGCAGCACGCCGCGCCCACCCTGGCCCACCGCGGTGTCGGATACGGCATGCCGGGCATCCGAGTCGACGGCAACGACGTGCTGGCCTGCTACGCGGTCATGGCCGAGGCCGTCGAACGCGCCCGAACCGGCGGCGGGCCCACCCTCATCGAGGCGGTCACCTACCGCATGGGTCCGCACACCACCTCCGACGACCCGACCCGGTACCGGTCCGAGGCGGAGCTGCAGCACTGGGCGGCGCTGGATCCGCTGTCGCGCTACCGCGACTATCTGACCGCGGTCGGCGTGTGGACCGATCACCTCGAGGAGCACGTCGCCGCCGAATCGTCGCGGTTGCGCACCGAACTGCGTGACGCGGTGGTCGGCGCACCGGATATCGACATCGCCGAGGTGTTCGACACGGTCTTCTCCGACATCACCCCGGATCTCGCCCGGCAACGCGATGAGCTGCTGGCCGAACTGGGCTGTCGGCGGCGGGACGGGAGGGGATGACCGTGACTCAACTCATCGAACGACCGCTGGTGACGGCCCGGCCGCCGGTGCCGGAGCTGACATTGGCCCAGGCGGTGAACCGCGCCCTGCACGATGCGATGGCCGCCGATCAGCGGGTGTTGGTGTTCGGCCAGGACGTCGCGCGGCTGGGCGGGGTCTTCCGGGTCACCGACGGTCTGTCCGCCGCCTTCGGGGAAGAACGGTGTTTCGACACCCCGCTGGCGGAGTCGGCGATCATCGGCATCGCCATCGGACTGGCGATCCGGGGTTTCGTGCCGGTGCCCGAGATCCAGTTCGACGGGTTCTCCTATCCGGCGTTCGACCAGATCGTCAGCCACCTGGCCAAGTACCGGATGCGCACCCGCGGGGACGTCGAGATGCGGGTGACGGTGCGGATACCGTCGTTCGGCGGAATCGGTGCGGTGGAACACCATTCGGAGTCCACCGAGACGTACTGGCTGCACACCGCCGGGCTCAAGGTGGTCGCACCGGGAACCCCCGCGGACGCCTACTGGCTGCTGCGGCACGCGATCACCTGCCCTGACCCGGTCATCTACCTCGAACCCAAACGTCGGTACTGGGCGCGCGGACCGGTCGACACCACGACACCGGCCGGGCCGCTGGGCCGCGCCGCGGTGGCCCGCAGCGGCACGGACGTCACGGTGATCACGTACGGGTCGCTGGTCACCACCGCGCTGTCGGCCGCCGAGCTGGCGGCCGACACCCACGGGTGGAGCCTGGAGGTGGTCGACCTGCGGTCGCTGAACCCGCTGGACTTCGACACCATCGCGGAATCGGTGCGCCGGACCGGACGGGCCGTCGTGCTGCACGAGGGACCGAGAACCCTCGGGTTCGGTGCCGAACTGGCCGCCCGGATCACCGAGGAGCTGTTCTACGACCTGGAGGCCCCGGTACTGCGCGCCACCGGGTTCGACACCCCGTACCCGCCGGCCCGGCTGGAGAAGCTGTGGCTGCCCGGCCCGGACCGGCTGCTGGACTGCGTGGAACGGTCGTTGGGCTATCCATGAACGGCAGCATCCGCGAATTCCTCCTGCCGGACCTCGGTGAAGGCCTCGAGGACGCCACCATCACCGACTGGTCGGTGACGGTCGGCGACGAGGTCGAACTCAACCAGCCGCTGTGCACCGTGGAGACCAACAAGGCCGAGGTGGAGATTCCCAGCCCGTACGCCGGCCGCATCGTCGAACTCGGGGGCGCGGCGGGCGAGACCCTGCCGGTCGGCGCGGTGTTGGTCCGCATCGAGACGTCGTCCGCGGGTGCCGACCGGGACCCGGTGCTGGTCGGTTACGGCGCGGACGACGCGATGGACACCAGCCGGCGCACCCCGCACCGGGCGACCGGGCGGCCCCGGGCCAAACCGCCGGTGCGCAGACTGGCCGCCGACCTCGGAGTGGACCTGACCGCGGTGGCGCCGGGCTCCGGCCCGGACGGCGTCATCACCCGCCAGGACGTGCTGGCCGCCGCCGGTGCCGACGGCGCCGACGCTCCCGCCGATGCCGCCGACGTGGTCGAGGTGGGTGCGGTGCAGGCGGCGATGGCGCGTCGGATGACGCAGTCGCGCAGGGAGATACCGGACGCCCATGGCCGCGTGGAGGTGGACTGCCGTGCGCTGCTGGAGCTCTGCGCACAGCTCGGGGAGCGCACCGTCACACCGTTCGTGCTGACCCTGCGGCTGCTGGGTATTGCGCTGCAACACCATCCGAACCTCAACGCCACCTGGCGGGACACCGACGATGGACCCCGCATCCACCGGCACCGGGCGGTGCATCTGGGGATCGCGGTGTCCGCGCCGCGCGGGTTGCTCGTGCCGGTGGTCGCCGACGCCCACCGGATGACGTTGCCGCAGCTCGGCGCGGCGGTGGAGCGGCTGGTCGACCGGGCCCGGGCCGGCACCCTGACGCCGGCCGAGCTGACCGGGTCGACGTTCACGGTGTCGAACTTCGGCGCCCTCGGACTCGACGACGGGGTGCCGGTGATCAACTACCCGGAGGCAGCGATCCTGGGCATGGGGATGATCAAACCCCGGCCGGTGGTCATCGACGACGCCGTGGTGGCCCGCCCGACCATGACGTTGACCTGTGCGTTCGACCACCGTGTCGCCGACGGCGCACAGGTCGCGGCGTTCCTCGACGAGCTGCGCGGGCTCATCGAATCCCCGTCGCGGGCATTGCTGTTCCTGCGCTGACGCTCTCCCTGCGCTGACGCTCTTCCTGAGTTGACGCCGCGCGGAACCGCACGACCCGGCGAAAGCGCGATTCAGCGCAGCGTCGGCACGTCATCGGCGGCGTGCGGTGGCGAGGCGGCGGGCGAATTCGGGTGATTCGATGGAGGCCGCCTGGGGGCCGATCTCGGTGTCGACGGCGATGCGGTGCTGGTCGGTGTCGACGACGCCGGGGTTGGCGGTGGCCCGCATGGAGGCCTTGGTGGCGAGGACGACCTCACGGGGGGCCTGCGCCGGGCCGGCGGCCAGGTCGCGGGCGGCGGCGACGGGATCGTCGGCGACGCTCAACGCCAGGCCGTGGCGCACCGCGGCGTCGGCGTCGAAGCTCATCCCGAACAGCAGCGCCGCGCGGGCGGCCTGCGGGCCGACGGCCCGCTGCAGCATCCAGGTCGCCCCGCCGCCGGGGTGGATGCCGAGTTTCTGGAAGCGGGCGTCGAACAGGGCGCGGGGGCCGGCGATGCGCACGTCGGCGGCCAGCGCGAGGTTCAGTCCGGCGCCGACGGCCGGGCCGTTGACCGCGGCGATGGTCGGCAGGGTGCAGTCGGCGACGGCCAGGAAGCCGTCGTAGATCGTGCGCAGCCCCTCGGCGGTGGCCTCGCCCAGGGCGCTCAGGTCCGCACCGGCGCAGAACGCCTTGCCGGCGCCGGTGACGATCACCGCGTGCACCTCGGGATCGGCCTGGGCCTGTTCGACCGCGCGGCGCAGCGCCGCGGACATCTCAAAGGTGACGGCATTGCGCCGGTCGGGATCGTTGACGGTGATGACCGCGACCCGATCATCCACCTGCATCAGCACCGGATCAGACACCGACCCAGCCTAGTCCGAACGGGTCAGCCCGGGTCGCCGGCGGGTCTGGTATCCGGTGTCGGCGCAGGTGCGCCGCCGGTGCCGACACCACCGCCGATGCCGGCACCGAGGTCGGCGCGGTGCCACCGTGGCGGACGGTGCACGCCGCGCGGGACGGTCTGAGCAGTCTGATCAGGCTGTGTCCCGCCACGGTCCGAGACCGGGGGTCCGGACGGGTGGGACCGGGACGGCCGGGGCCGGATCCCCCGTGGGTGGCGCCTCGGTCCGGTCGGGTCGTCGACGCGGAGCGCGGCGGCGCTCTTCGTCGCCGGGGCAGGGGCCGGAAGAGGGGCCGGAAGGGAGTCGTCATCCGGCGGTCGGTTCGACGGGGTGTCGGGCGGAGGCGGCGGGGTGAACACGGCCCGCTCGGCGGCGATCAGCCGGGGCACGGCCTCGGTCTGGACGACTTCGGCGAGGTTGCGCAACGCATCATGCGGCGTCCGCGTGCCGTGGAGCACCGCTGACAGGTTCTCCGCGATGCCGGCGGCGACGTCGACCGCGAATCGCGCCACGATCGGCACCTGGACGATCAGCGCGGACGGCACCGGCAGGTAGTACAGCGGGGCCGTGGCGACCTCGATGGCCCAGTACAGCCACGGTGTGACGGCGCCGTTTGCATCCGAGTCCGGCGGAACCACATTGGTGTGCCCGGACAATTCGGCGGCCACGAAGTCCCGCAGGGCGGCCCGGGTGTCCACGGCCAGGCGTTCCAACGCCGTGTCCACGGATGCGGCGCCGTCGATGACGTTCGCGGCGTTGCGCACGGCACTGGCGACCACCGGGTCGACGACGTGGGTGTAGAAGGCCCAGGTGTGGAACCGGACATTGCCCGGCACCGGGAGGAACTGCGTCACCCAGTGCAGTTGTGCCGCGCGGTGATTGAGCAGTGGGCGCAGCTCGTCGTAACGGTCGGCGAGGGGCAGCGCCGCGACAGTCAGGGTCATCGGCCCCGCGCCGGGGCCGTCCGCAGAGAAGATCCCGAGGCGGGACTCGGCGGGGCCCGGCGGGGCGACCACCGCCGCGGTGGCGATGCACACCACGGCCACCCAGGCGCAGAGCCGAGGGAACCGGCGCACACCGCTGCGTGGCGGATGTGCCGGGCCGACCACTGGAACCGGGGCCACGTCAACTCCTTCAGCGACATTGCTGAACGACGTCAACGTAGCAACATTTGCTGGTCAGCGTGACGATATTGAACGGCGGAAACTTGCCGACAACGGTGCCCGATCAGGTCGCGGGGGCCGGCCGGCCGCCGCGCCTGCGCAGGACGGTGACGGCGAGGGCCACCGCCAACACGGCCGCGCCGGCCAGTGCGGCGGTCAGGATCGCGGTGGTGTCGCGCAACTCGACGGCGATGCCGGTCAGCGCCCAGATCAGCACCAGCGCATAGGCGGTGTCGGCGAACCGCACGAGCATCACCAACCCCAGGGCGGCGGCCACCAGCACCATGATCACGCCCCAGGTCGGTTCGGAGAGGCCGAAGCCGTCCCAGCCCGCGGCGTCGAGGGCCACGGTCGCATTGGCGATGGTCGCCACCGAGATCCAACCGAGGTAGACCCGGAACGGGATGTGCACCGACCACTTCTCCACGGTGGAGACGGGTGGGCGGGCGGCCTGCCGGCGATAGATCACGATCAGGCTGACCAGCAGCACCAGCATCAACGCCATGCTGACCGCGAACCGGTTGTGATGCCATGCCACCAGCCAGGTGCAGTTGGCCGCGGCGGTCAGCAGGTACCACGGGGCGACGGCGCGGGCGGCGCCACTGTCGCGCCGGCGACGCATCAGGACGAAACCCAAGTAGACGCTGTAGGCGAGCAGGCCCAGATAGATGATCGACCAGATGGAGAACACATAGCCGGCCGGCGCGAAGTACACGTCGATGCGCCGGGTGACATCGCCGGTGCGCTGACCGTTGATCGGCAACGCGTTGGCCAGATAGTTGACCAGCAGGGTGGCCGCGGTGGCCAGGCTCACCGCCGGCGGCAACAGCAGTCGGCCCCGGGAATCGGTCCCGACACCGCCGCCGCTGCGGCCGTCGACACCGCCGCCGCTGCGGCCGTCGACACCGCCGCCGCTGCGGCCGTCGACACCGCCGCCGCTGCGGCCGTCGCGCATCGCCATGCCGCCCGCCATACCGTCTCCTCACACCGGACGCCGATACTCCCCGGGTGTCTTCCCGGGACGTGGACAAGATCATGCCCGTTTCCGGCGGCTTTCAACCGTCGCGAGCCGCCCCACGCGGAGGTGTCGCGGCGCTTCGCACATGAGCGCCCCCGGCAGGATTCGAACCTGCGACCTAGGGATTAGAAGGCCCTTGCTCTATCCAGCTGAGCTACGGAGGCAACGGGCCTGAAGTCTAGCGTGCCGGGCGGGTCACAGGCTTGTCGCGACGCCCCAAAACGCGCTCCGAGGCGCATCGCCGCGGGCTAGCGTGGTGGGCGAAGCCGGGGGAGGCGCGACCGAGGAGAGCGACACCAGATGAGCGATGTGCCGGAGTTGGACGCGGCCGGGCTACCCGAGGAACTCAGCGGTTTGGACCAGATCCTGCACCGCGGCGAAGCCAACCCGCGGACCCGCTCGGGCATCATGGCGGTCGAACTGCTCGACACCACCCCGGACTGGGACCGGTTCCGCACCCGATTCGACCACGCGTCCCGCCGGGTTCTTCGGCTGCGCCAGAAGGTGGTCATGCCGACGCTGCCGACCGCACCGGCCCGCTGGGTCGTCGACCCGGACTTCAACCTGGACTACCACGTGCGCCGGGTGAGGGTGCCCGAGCCCGGGACCCTGCGGCAGGTGTTCGACCTCGCCGAGGTGGATATGCAGTCGCCGCTGGACATCTCCCGGCCGCTGTGGACGGCGACGTTGGTGGAGGGGCTGCGCGACGGCCGCGCCGCCACCATGCTGCATCTCAGCCACGCGGTCACCGACGGTGTCGGCGGGGTGGAGATGTTCGCCAGCATCTACGACTTCGAACGGGACCCGCCGCCGGGCAAGGAGCCCCCGCTGCCCATCCCGCAGGACCTCACACCCAACGATCTGATGTGGGAGGGTGTCGGCAGGCTGCCCCGGTCGGTGGTGCGCGGTGTGCGTGGGTTGCTCGGCGACACCGTCCGTGCGGTCGGAAAGACGCTGCGGGATCCGCGGGCCACCGTCGAGGGCGTGCTGGACTACGCGGCGTCGAGTGCCCGGTTGGTCACCCCGGTCGCCGAGCCCTCACCGATCCTGCGCCGCCGCAGCCTGGCATCCCGGACCGGTGCGATCGACATCCGGTTCGAGGATCTGCGCAAGGCGGCGAAAGCCGGTGGGGGGTCGATCAACGACGCCTATCTGACCGGCCTGTGCGGTGCGCTGCGGCTCTATCACGACGCGCTCGGGGTGCCGGTCGACACGTTGCCGATGGCGGTCCCGGTCAACCTGCGCTCCGACGCCGATCCGGCCGGCGGCAACCGGTTCACCGGGGTGAATCTGGCAGCACCCATCAGCATCGTCGATCCGGTGGACCGCATGCAGGATGTGCGCGCACAGATGACCCGCAAACGTGAGGAACGGGTGCTGGATCTGCTCGGCATGGTGGCTCCGGTGGGCAGTCTGCTTCCGGACACCGTGCTGGAGGCGCTGGCGGGGACGGTGGTCAATTCCGACGTCCAGGCCAGCAACGTCCCGGTGATCCTGGAGGACACCTACATCGCGGGGGCGAAAGTGCTGCGCCAGTACGGGCTCGGCCCGCTGCCGGGGGTGGCGATGATGGTGGTCCTGGTGTCGCGCAGCGGCTACTTCACCGTCACCGCCCGGTACGACCGCGCCGCGATCACCGACGCCCGGTTGTTCGCCCACTGTCTGCTCGCCGGTTTCAACGAGGTGCTCGCGCTCGGCGGGGACGGTCGCGCCGAACCCGCATCCTTCGAGGTCGACCCCGCCCGGCTCGAGGCCCTGATGTCGAATGCCGTGGTGCCGAGTGAAAGCGCGATGCGATGACCGCGGAGGACCGCCGCGCCGAGCGCGACGAGGAGGAGCGCACGCTGCGGCTGCCGGGTTCGGTCGCCGAGATCGAAGCCAGCCCTCCCGGACCCGAGATCGGCGCGTTCTTCGACCTGGACGGCACCCTGGTGGCCGGGTTCACCGGGGTGATCATGACGCGGGAGCGGCTGCGGCGGCGTGAACTCAGCGTCGGCGAGTTCATCGGGCTGGTCCAGGCCGGCCTCAACCATCAGCTCGGCCGTGCGGAGTTCGAGGATCTGATCGGCAGGGGTGCCCGGATGCTGCGCGGCAGTTCACTTTCCGATATCGACGAGCTCGCCGAACGGTTGTTCGTGCATAAGATCCAGAACCGCATCTACCCGGAGATGCGCGAACTCGTCCGCGCCCATCAGGCCCGTGGACACACCGTGGTGCTCAGTTCGTCGGCGTTGACGGTGCAGGTCGAGCCGGTGGCCCGCTACCTCGGTATCGAGAACATCCTCAGCAACAAGTTCGAGGTGGACGAGAACGGTTGCATCACCGGAGAAGTGAAGCGCCCGATCATCTGGGGCCCGGGAAAGGCCCGTGCGGTACAGGCTTTCGCCGCCGAGCGCGGTATCGACCTGTCCAGGAGCTACTTCTACGCCGACGGCGACGAAGACGTCGCGCTGATGTATCTGGTCGGCAATCCGCGGCCCACCAACCCGGCCGGGAAGATGGCGTCGGTGGCGGCCAAACGCGGCTGGCCGATCCTGCGGTTCACCAGCCGGCGGGGGAGCAACCCCGTCTCGCAGGTGCGCACCGCGGTCGGGGTGGCGTCGTTGCTGCCGGTGGCGGCAGGGGCGGTGGGTGTGGGGCTGCTCAGCCGCAGTCGTCGCGCCGGGGTGAACTTTCTGACGTCGGTGTGGGGGAAGCTGTTGCTGGCGGCCACCGGTGTCGAACTCAATGTGCTCGGCGAGGAGAACCTGACCGCCGAGCGGCCCGCGGTGTTCATCTTCAACCACCGCAATCAGGTGGATCCGGTCATCGCCGGCCGGCTGGTCAAGGACAACTTCACCATGGTCGGCAAGAAGGAGCTCGCTGACGACCCACTGCTGGGCATGCTGGGCAAGGTGATGGATGTGGCGTTCATCGACCGGTCCGATCCGACCGCCGCGGTCGAGGGTCTACGCAAGGTGGAAGAGCTTGCGGCCAAGGGTGTTTCGATTCTGATCGCGCCCGAGGGCACCCGGGTGGACACCAACGAGGTGGGCCCGTTCAAGAAGGGCGCGTTCCGCATCGCGATGGCGACGGGTATCCCGATCGTGCCCATCGTGATCCGCAATGCCGAGGTGGTGGCCGCCCGCAACTCCACCACCTTCAATCCCGGCAAGGTCGATGTGGTGGTGTATCCGCCGATACCGGTGGACGACTGGACGGTGGAGGAGCTGCCCGAGCGCATCGCCGAGGTCCGTCAGCTCTACCTCGACACGCTCAAGGCGTGGCCGCGTAAGCATCTGCCGCTGCCCGAGCTGTACACCCGGCCGCGCGGCCCCGCGAAGAAGGCCCCGGTGAAGAAGAGTCAGGCCAAGAAGACCCAGGCCAAGAAGACCCCGGTGAAGAAGACTCAGGCGAAGAAGGCTCAGGCCGGGAAATCCGCCGATCACCCGCCAGGTCTCGGCACGCAGGAGCGGTCATGACCCCGTACACCGACCCGTTCGCCAGTTTCACCGCGACCGACGACGCGTTGGTGCTGGCGTCGGTGTCCTCGCCGGCGGAGATGCGCCTCCTCGACGACTGGTTGGCGACCCAGCGGCGCCGCAACCCCAGCTGCCGGATCGAGGTGCTGCGGCTGCCCGCCGACGACAACCCGCCGCCCGGGGTGGTGGCACAACTGGTGGAACTTCTCAACGCCGACGAGGACCGCGCGGTCGTGCCGGCCCGGGTGTTCTGGGTGCCGGGTGGACTGCCCGCCAAGTTCCCGTTGATGCAGCTGATGACCGGCCGGGACACCTACCGCCCGCCGGACCGGCTGCAGGGCCTCATCCTGAGACGGGATCCGTCCCGGGCGCGGGTGGTGGCCGGTGAACCGGCGAAGGTGTCCGAGATGCGGCAGCAGTGGAGTGACACCACCGTCGCCGAGAACGAACGCGACTTCGCCCGCTTCGTGCTGCGCCGGGCGCTGCTGGCGATCGAGCGGGTGGAATACCGGCTGCTGGGACCGGAATACAAGTCGCCGCGACTGGTCAAACCGGAGATGTTGGCCTCGGCCAGATTCCGCGCCGGGCTGGAGAAGATCCCCGGTGCCACCGTCGCGGCCGCCGGGAATCTGCTCGACGAGATGGCCACCGGGTGGAGTCGGCTGGCGGTGGATCTGGTCCCGATGCTCAGCCGGGCCATCTACAGCCGCGGCTTCGATCCGCGGATCGACTACGACCGCGACCAGGTCGAGGTGATGCGACGCGGGCTGGAGGCGCACCCCGCGGTGATGTTGTGGTCCCACCGGTCCAATCTGGACAGCGCCGTGCTCACCGTCGCGTTGCACGAGAACCGGCTGCCACCGGCGCACCTGTTCGCCGGCATCAACATGTCGTTCCCGCCGCTGGGCAGCATCCTGCGCCGCTCCGGGGTCATCTTCATCCGGCGCAACATCGGCGACGACCCGCTGTACAAGTACGTGCTCAAGGAGTACATCGGCTACATCGTCGAGAAACGCTTCAACCTGAGCTGGTCGATCGAGGGCACCCGGTCTCGGACCGGAAAGATGTTGCCGCCCAAACTCGGACTGCTCAGTTACGTCGCCGACGCCTACCTCGACGGCCGCACCGACGACCTGCTGCTGCAGCCGGTGTCGATCAGCTTCGACCAGCTGCACGAGACCGCCGAGTACGCGGCCTACGCCCGGGGCGGGGAGAAGACCCCCGAGAACGTGGGCTGGTTGTTCGACTTCATCAAAGCGCAGGGGGAGCGCAACTACGGCAAGATCTATGTCCGCTTCCCCGAGGCGGTCTCGATGCGCGAATACCTCGGCCCGCCGCACGGGCCGATCGCGCACGACGAGGCCGCCAAACGCCTGGCGCTGCAGAAGATGGCGTTCGAGGTGGCATGGCGGATCCTGCGGGCGACACCGGTCAACGCGACCGGATTGGTGTCGGCGCTGCTGCTGGCCACCCGCGGGGTGGCGCTCACCCTCGACCAGCTGCATCACACCCTGCAGGATTCCCTGGACTATCTGGAACGCAAACAGACCCCGGTGACCAACAGCGCCCTGCGGCTGTGTACCCCGGAGGGGGTTCGCGCGGCGGTCGACGCCTTGTCCAACGGTCACCCCGTCACCTGTGTCGACAGCGGCCGCGAACCGGTCTGGTACATCGCACCGGCCGACGAACATCAGGCGGCGTTCTACCGCAACTCGCTGATTCACGCGTTCCTGGAGACGTCCATCGTCGAACTGGCGTTGGCGCACGCGGCCCGGGCCGACGGGGACCGGGTGGAGGCGTTCTGGTCGCAGGTCATGCGGTTGCGGGACCTGCTGAAGTTCGACTTCTACTTCGCCGACTCGGCCACCTTCCGCGAGAACGTGGCCGAGGAGATGTCCTGGCACAACGACTGGGAGTCTTCGCTGACCGCGGGCGGCGATCACGTCCGGGCGTTGCTGGCGGACAAGAAACCGTTGCTGGCCGGGGCGATGCTGCGGCCCTTCTTCGAGGCCTACGAGATCGTCGCGGACGTGCTGCGGGACGCACCCGGTCACGTCGACGAGAAGGACCTCACCACACGCGCGCTCGGGCTCGGCAAGCAGTACGTCGCCCAGGGCCGGGTCCGCAGCACCGAATCGGTGTCGGCGTTGTTGTTCGCCACCGCGCGGCAGGTGGCCGCGGATCAACAACTGTTCGGCCCGCACAGCCCGGATCTGATGGAGCGGCGTGCCGCGTTCCGCACCGAACTGCGCGACATCCTGGCCGACATGGACACCATCGAGCAGATCTCCCGGCGGCAGTTCTTCGTCCGGGAGGCGGCCCGGCGGGCGGCGTCCGACCGCGCCGAGGCGTGACGTTGGCCATCGGGTGATGGTCCGCCGCGGCGGACGCCATACGCTGGGGTCATGACGTCGGTCGGGTCCCGTGTGCGCAGCAGCGCGGCGTGGCCGGTACTGGTCGGTGTCGCCCTGCTCGCCGGGACGGTCGCCGCCGGTGTCGCAGCCATGTCGCTGGTGGACGCACTGACCGCGACCGGGCTGCCCAACCCGGGTCCGGTCACCACATACGGTCTGCCGTTCGTCCGCGCGGCCGGCGAGATCGCCGCGGTGATCGCGGTCGGTTCGTTCATGTTCGCCGCGTTCCTCGTTCCGCCACAGCCCAACGGCGTCCTCGATGTCAGCGGTTACCGCGCCCTGCAGACCGGGAGCGTGGCGGCGGGCGTGTGGGCGGTGTGCGCGGCGCTGATGGTGCCGCTGACCGTTTCCGACGTGTCCGGGCAACCGGTGTTCACCATCCTCGAACCGGTGAGCCTGTGGGCGGCCGCCGACCAGGTCAACACCGCCGGCGCGTGGCGGTGGACGGCCTTCCTCGCCGCCGCGCTGACCCTGGCCGCCCGGCCGGTGCTGCGGTGGGGCTGGACACCGTTCCTGTTCGCCGGGGCGCTCATCACGCTGCTCCCGCTGGGTCTGACCGGGCACTCGGCCGCCGGCGGAGACCACGATCTGGCCACCAACAGCCTGCTCGTGCACCTGTTCGTGGCGGCGGTGTGGGCCGGTGGGCTGCTCGCGCTGCTCGCGCACGCGACGCGGACGGCCGACCACGCCGATCTGGCGGCCCGGCGGTTCTCGGCGGTGGCGTTCTGGTGCTACATCGCGATGGCGCTCAGCGGCGTGATCAACGCCTTGGTCCGGATGAACGTGTCCGACCTGCTGTCCACCAATTACGGCCGACTGGTGCTCGCCAAGATCGTCGCGTTCGCGCTGCTCGGGGTGATCGGCTGGCAACAACGACGCCGAGGTGTCGCCGCGGTGCAGGCCGACCCGGACAGTCGGGGCCCGCTGATCCGGCTGGCGTTGACCGAAGCGGTGATCTTCGGCGCGACGTTCGGGATCGCGGTCGGCCTGGGCCGCACCCCGCCGCCCCCGCCGCCCCGCCAGCCCAGCCCCGTCGAGGTCGCCATCGGGTACGACCTGGCCGGTCCCCCCACGGTGGCACGGATCCTGTTCGACTGGCGCTTCGACCTGATCTTCGGCACTGCGGCGATCCTGCTGGCGGTGCTGTACCTGCTCGCGGTGCGGCGGCTGCGGCGCCGCGGTGACGCGTGGCCGTTCGGCCGCACGCTGGCGTGGGTGCTGGGCTGCGCGTTGCTGCTGTTCACCACCTCGTCCGGGCTGGGCCGGTACATGCCCGCGATGTTCAGCGTGCACATGATCGCGCACATGCTGCTGTCGATGCTGGTGCCGGTGCTGCTCGCGCTGGGCGGTCCGGTCACCCTGGCGCTGCGGGCGCTGCCGGTGGCCGGCCGCGGCGCTCCGCCCGGCCCGCGGGAATGGCTGCTGGCCGCGCTGCACTCGCCGCCGTCGCGATTCTTCACCCACCCGCTGGTGGCCACCGTCATGTTCGTGGTCGGGTTCTACGGCCTGTACTTCGGTGGGCTGTTCGACGTGGCCGCCAAGGAGCACGCCGCCCACGTCGCGATGAACATCCACTTCCTGCTCAGCGGCTACCTGTTCTACTGGGTGGCCATCGGGGTGGACCCGCCGCCGCGTCAGGTGCCCCATCTGGCCAAGGTCGGGATGGTGTTCGCCTCGCTGCCGCTGCACGCGTTCTTCGGGGTGGCGCTGATGGGGATGAAGAACATCCTCGCCGAACGGTTCTACCGGTCGCTGCTGCTGGACTGGCACACCGACCTGGCCGCCGACCAGCGGCTCGGCGGCGCGATCGCGTGGGCCGCGGGTGAGGTTCCGCTGGTCCTGGTGATGCTGGCACTGCTGATCCAGTGGAGCCGCAGCGATCAACGCGCCGCCCGGCGCATGGACCGGGCCGCCGACCGTGACCACGACGCGGAGCTGGCCGCCTACAACGCCATGCTCGCCGAACTGACCCGGCGCGAACAGCAGCGCACCCGCACCGAACGCTGACTCGGCCGGCGCCCTGTCCGGCACCGGACCGGTCATCCACAATCGCCGCGTCATCCACAACCATCGGTCCCGCCGACCGGCAGGCGACATCGGCCGTCGGTCCCCACGCGGTCAATGGGGCCACGGCGGCCACACCGGCACGCCGCGGGGGCCGGCGACCGCCGGCAGGAAGGGAACCGAAATGTTCGAGACACCGATCACCGTCGTCGGCAACATCGTCACCAAACCCGACCGGCGCTGGGTGGGCGATCAGGAGCTGATCAAATTCCGGATGGCGAGCAACTCCCGGCGCCGCAACGCCGCCGGGGAATGGGAACCCGGCAACACGTTGTTCGTCACGGTGAACTGCTGGGGAAGACTGGTCACCGGCGTCGGCGCCGCACTCGGGAAGGGTGACGCGGTGATCGTTGTTGGATATGTCTACACCAGCGAATATGAGGACAGAGAAGGAGTCCGTCGATCCTCGGTCGAGGTGAAGGCCACCTCGGTCGGCCCGGATCTGGCGCGGTGCGTCGCCCGCATCGAGCATCGCCGGCACCCGGAGCCCGGTCCGGCCGGCGACCGGCAGCAATCAGCCGGTCCGCACAACGCCGCGAACGGAGTCGGCCCCGATCCGGGAGAAGAGCCGCCGGGAGAAGAGCCGGAGGTCGAGCCGACCGAGGGCGCCGAACCGGACCCACCCGAGGGGGCGGGTCTGCCACTGACGGCCTAGCGCCATCCCGCCACTATCCGGCCACGCCTAGGATGGGCCGCGGGTACGACGAACTCCGCAAGCTTTCGAAAGGCAACACCACGGCATGGCCGAATTCATCTACACGATGCGGAAGGTCCGCAAGGCGCACGGCGACAAGGTCATCCTTGACGACGTCTCCCTGAATTTCCTTCCGGGCGCAAAGATCGGCGTCGTCGGCCCGAACGGGGCCGGGAAGTCGAGCGTCTTGCGGATCATGGCCGGGTTGGACCAGCCCAACAACGGTGAGGCGTTCCTGCAACCCGGGGCGACGGTCGGCATTCTGCTCCAGGAGCCGCCGCTGAACGAAGAGAAGACGGTGCGCGGCAACGTCGAGGAGGGGCTCGGCGAGATCAAGGTCAAGCTCGACCGGTTCAACGAGGTCGCCGAACTGATGGCCACCGACTACTCCGACGAGTTGATGGAGGAGATGGGCCGGCTGCAGGAGGAGCTCGACCACGCCGACGCCTGGGACCTCGACTCGCAGCTCGAGCAGGCGATGGACGCGTTGCGCTGCCCGCCGCCCGACGAGCCGGTGACCCACCTGTCCGGGGGTGAGCGGCGCCGCGTCGCGCTGTGCAAGCTGCTGCTGTCCAAGCCGGACCTGTTGCTGCTCGACGAGCCCACCAACCACCTCGACGCCGAGAGCGTGCTGTGGCTGGAGCAACACCTGGCCGAGTACAAGGGTGCGGTGCTCGCCGTCACGCACGACCGCTACTTCCTGGACAACGTCGCCGAGTGGATCCTGGAACTGGACCGCGGCCGGGCGTACCCGTACGAGGGCAACTACTCGACCTATCTGGAGAAGAAGGCCGAGCGCCTCGAGGTGCAGGGCCGTAAGGACGCCAAGCTGCACAAGCGGCTCAAGGAGGAGCTGGCCTGGGTCCGCTCCGGGACCAAGGCGCGTCAGGCCAAGGGCAAGGCCCGGCTGCAGCGCTACGAGGAGATGGCGGCGGAGGCCGAGAAGAGCCGCAAGCTCGACTTCGAGGAGATCCAGATCCCGACCCCGCCGCGGCTGGGCAACGTCGTGGTGGAGGTGAAGAACCTCGACAAGGGCTACGACGGCCGGCCGCTGATCAAGGATCTGTCGTTCACGCTCCCGCGTAACGGCATCGTCGGCGTCATCGGGCCCAACGGTGTCGGTAAGACCACCCTGTTCAAAACCATCGTGGGTCTGGAGGAGCCGGACAGCGGCACCGTCAAGATCGGTGAGACCGTCAAGCTCAGCTACGTCGACCAGACCCGCGCGGGCATCGATCCCAACAAGACGGTGTGGGAAGTGGTGTCCGACGGGCTCGACTACATCGAGGTGGGCCAGAACGAGATCCCGTCCCGCGCCTACGTCTCGGCGTTCGGGTTCAAGGGCCCGGATCAGCAGAAGCCGGCCGGGGTGCTGTCGGGTGGTGAACGCAACCGGCTCAACCTGGCGCTCACCCTCAAGGAGGGCGGCAACCTGATCCTGCTCGACGAACCGACCAACGACCTCGACGTCGAAACGCTGGGCTCGCTGGAGAACGCGCTGGAGAAGTTCCCCGGCTGTGCCGTCGTGATCAGCCACGACCGCTGGTTCCTGGACCGGGTCTGCACGCACATCCTGGCGTGGGAGGGCACCGAGGACAACCCGGCACAGTGGTTCTGGTTCGAGGGCAACTTCGCCGCCTACGAGGAGAACAAGGTTGCACGGCTCGGCCCCGAGGCGGCACGCCCGCACCGGGTCACCCACCGGCGCCTCACCCGCGACTAATGTCGGTGATTCGCACCTCTGCGCCAGTGATGTAGGTCACGCTGGTCGGTGCGAACGACCGACAACACGCAGGCCAGCAGTCAGGGGTGATCCGCATGACGGTCAACCGCCGGGCGGCAGGGGAGGCCGCTGGGGGGACCGGGACAGCGGGCGACACCGCCGATCTCCACGCCGTGCTGGCCCAGGCCTACGCCGCAACCCGGCATGCGGCGCGCGCCGGCGTCTCGGAGAACACCAGCCCACCCGATGACTCGGGGACCGGACCGGACACCGACCGGGGCGTCAGTACCGAGCTGGTGCAGGCTCAGCTCCGGCTCGCCCGGCGGCGGTCGCCGGGCACCTCCGAGGTGGCCGTGCACCTCGCCGACGACCCGGCCGGTGTCGGTCCGGCGCTGCAGATCGTCACCGATCACACCGCGCTGCTCATGGACTCGGTGACGGTGCTGCTGCACCGGCTGGGCGTGCCGTACACGTCGGTGATGCACGCGGCGCTCCGGGTGCGGCGCGGACCCGGCGGTGAGCTGCTCGCGGTCCGGACGGCATCCGATGCACCCGCCGACGATGCGGCCGGCACGACCGTCGAAGAGGCCTGGATCCACGTGCAGTTGTCACCCTCGGCCGATCGGCGCGCGGTGGCCGAGGCCGCCGAACTTCTTCCCGGGGTGTTGGCCGACTCCCGGCAGGTGGCACTGGATCACGCCGGGCTGACCGCCGCGTTCGCCGAGGTCGCCACCCGGCTGGAGACCGCCCCGCACCGGTTCGCCGAACGTGACCGCGCCGAGGTCGCCGAGCTGCTGCGCTGGCTCGGCGAGGGACGGTTCCTGCTGCTCGGCTACCAGCAGTGCCCGATCCGCGACGGGCACGCGACGGTGGACGAATCCAGCCGGCTGGGGGTGCTGCGGCACCGCGAGGGTGTGCTGCCGCCGTTGACCGGACCCGGGGATGTGATGGTGCTGGCCCAGTCCACCATCCCCAGCTATCTGCGGTACGGCACCTACCCGTTCATCGTGGTGATCCGCGAACGCTCAGACGGGTCACCCTCAGACGCGGTGGAACACCGGTTCGTGGGCCTGTTCACCGTCGCCGCGATGAACGCGAACGTGTTCGAGATCCCGCTGATCTCGCAGCGGGTCCGCGAAGCGCTGGCGCTGTCCCAGCGCAGTCCGCAGCACCGGGGCCAGTTGCTGCACGACGTCATCCAGACCATTCCGCGGCCCGAACTGTTCGCGTTGAGCGCCCGCCAACTGCTCGACCGCGCCAGGGCCGTCATCGAACTGGGATCGCGGCGACGGGCCCTGCTCTTCCTCCGGGTCGATCACCTCGCACACTTCGCCTCCTGCCTGGTGTATCTGCCCCGGGACCGCTACACCACCGCGGTGCGGTTGCAGATGCAGGACATCCTGATGCGCGAGCTGGGCGGGGTCAGCATCGACTACACCGCGCGGGTCAGCGAATCACCTTGGGCTGTCGTTCATTTCACGGTCCGTTTGGCCGACGGCGCAGATCCGGCCGACGTCGACGTGTCGGCGGCCAACGAAGCCCGCATCGAGGAACTGCTGACCGAGGCGGCCCGCACCTGGGGCGACCGCCTCCTGGATGAGGCGCAGCAGGTGCAGCTGAGCCGGACCCAGGCCGAGCACTACGCCCAGGCGTTCGGCGAGCTCTACAAACAGGCCGTCAGCCCCGGTGACGCGATCACCGACATCGCGATCATCGAGGAGCCCACCGAGGACTCGGTGCGGTTGGAGCTCGGCGAGCGCAGCGACGACGGCATCATGCCGCTCAACTGGTACGTCGGCGGCAGATCGGCGTCGCTGAGCCGGTTGCTGCCGATGCTGCAGTCGATGGGCGTCGTGGTGCTCGAAGAGCGCCCGTTCACCGTCACCCGACCCGACGGGCTGCCGGTGTGGATCTACCAGTTCAAGATCGCCGTGGATCCGAAGATCCCCGCAGACGAGCACGACGGGGAACGCTTCGCCGACGCCGTGAGCGCGATCTGGTACGGGCGTGCCGAGATCGACCGGTTCAACGAACTGGTGCTACGCGCCGAACTGACCTGGCAGCAGGTCGGGGTGCTGCGGGCGTACGCCAAGTACCTGCGTCAGGCCGCCTTCCCCTACAGCCAGGACCACATCGCCACCGTGCTCAACGAGCATCCGGGGACCGCGCGGTCCCTGGTGCAATTGTTCGAGGCGCTGTTTGATCCGTCTGCGTACGATCCGGCCGCACCCAGGCGCGGCGCCGCCGCGGCGGCGGCCGCCGTTGCCGCCGATATCGATGCCGTGGTCAGCCTCGACACCGACCGGGTGTTGCGGGCGTTCGCCTCTCTCATCGAAGCGACCCTGCGCACCAACTACTTCGTCTCCCGGGACGATTCGGCCCGTGCGCGGGGTGTGTTCTCGGTGAAGCTGCGGCCCGCGCTGATCAAAGAACTGCCGCTGCCGCGACCGATGTTCGAGATCGTCGTCTACTCGCCGCGGGTGGAAGGGGTGCACCTGCGGTTCGGTCACGTCGCCCGTGGCGGGCTGCGCTGGTCGGACCGGCGCGAGGACTTCCGCACCGAGATCCTCGGGCTGGTCAAGGCGCAGGCTGTCAAGAACGCCGTGATCGTTCCGGTGGGCGCCAAGGGCGGGTTCGTCGTCAAACGACCGCCGGCGCCGACCGGGGACGCCGCCGCGGACCGGGAGGCGGCACGGGCCGAGGGAATCGCGTGCTACCGGCTGTTCATCTCCGGTCTGCTCGACATCACCGACAACGTCGACAAGACCACCGGTGCGGTCGTGCCGCCCGCCGAGGTGGTCCGCCGCGACGGCGACGACGCCTATCTGGTGGTCGCCGCCGACAAAGGCACCGCGACGTTCTCCGACATCGCCAACGAGGTGGCGCAGTCGTACGGATTCTGGCTGGGCGACGCCTTCGCGTCCGGCGGTTCGGTCGGCTACGACCACAAGGCGATGGGCATCACCGCCCGCGGAGCGTGGGAGTCGGTCAAACGCCACTTCCGGGAGATGGGGGTGGACACCCAGACCCAGGACTTCACCGTGGTGGGGATCGGTGACATGAGCGGCGACGTGTTCGGCAACGGCATGCTGTTGTCGAAGCACATCCGGCTGGTCGCCGCGTTCGACCACCGGCACATCTTCCTCGATCCCGATCCGGATCCCGCGCGGTCGTGGGAAGAACGCAAACGGCTCTTCGAGCTGCCGCGGTCCAGCTGGGACGACTACGACACGTCGGTGATCAGCAAGGGCGGCGGGGTGTACAGCCGGCAGCAGAAATCCATCCCGGTCAGTGCCGAGGTCCGCGCCGCGCTGGGGCTCGACGGCGACGTCGACGCGCTCACCCCGCCGGCGATGATCCGGGCGATCCTGCGCGCCCCGGTCGATCTGCTGTTCAACGGTGGCATCGGCACCTACATCAAGGCCGAGTCCGAATCCGACGCCGACGTCGGCGACCGCGCCAACGATCCGGTGCGGGTGAACGGAAATCAGGTGCGGGCCAAGGTGATAGGGGAGGGCGGCAACCTCGGGGTGACACCGCTGGGGCGTGTCGAATACGACCTCGCCGGCGGGCGGATCAACACCGACGCGCTGGACAACTCGGCCGGGGTCGACTGCTCCGACCACGAGGTCAACATCAAGATCCTCATCGACTCGCTGGTCGCCGCCGGCAAGATCGGCGCCGACCAGCGCACCGACCTGCTGATGTCGATGACCGATGAGGTCGCCGACATGGTCCTGGCGCACAACGCCAGGCAGAACGACCTCATCGGAACCAGTCGCGCCAACACGGCCGCGATGCTAACGGTGCACGCGCGGCTGATCGACGATCTGGTCGAGAACCACGGTGTGAACCGGGAACTGGAGGCGTTGCCGTCGGACAAGGAGATCGCCCGACGGTCCGACACCGGGGTCGGTCTGACCTCCCCGGAGCTGGCCACCGTGATGGCGCACGTCAAGCTGACCCTCAAGGACGCGCTGCTGGCAAGCGAACTGCCCGATCAGGAGGTGTTCGCCGCCCGGCTGCCGTCCTACTTCCCGCGTCCGCTGCGGGATTTCACCGCCGAGATCCGCGGCCATCAACTGCGCCGCGAGATCGTCAGCACCATGCTGGTCAACGACCTGGTGGACACCGCCGGTTTGACCTATGCGTTCCGGGTGTGCGAGGACGCCGGCGTCGAACCGGTGGACGCGGTGCGCAGCTTCGTCGCGGTCGACACGATCTTCCGGGTCGGCGAGATCTGGCATGCGATCCGCACCGCTGGTGCCGAAGGTGCTCTGCCGGTAGCGGTTTCGGACCGGATGACCTTGGACCTGCGCCGTCTCATCGACCGCGCCGCGCGCTGGCTGCTCAACTTCCGGCCGCAGCCGCTGGCGGTCGGCGCCGAGATCAACCGGTTCGCCGCGAAGGTGGCGGCCCTGACCCCGCGGATGTCGGAGTGGTTGTGCGGCGCCGACGCCGACATCGTCGCCCGGCGCACCGCCGACTTCGTCGAACACGGCGCCTCGCGGCAGCTGGCCTATCTGGTGTCCTCCGCGCTGTATCAGTTCAGCCTGCTCGACATCATCGACATCGCCGACATCCTCGATCGCGAACCAGCCGAGGTGGCCGAGACCTATTTCGCGTTGATGGGCCATCTCAACGCCGATGCCCTGCTCACCGCGGTGTCCGAACTGCCCCGCAGCGACCGCTGGCACTCGCTGGCCCGGTTGGCGATTCGCGACGACATCTACGGATCCCTGCGGTTGCTGACGGTCGATGTGCTCGCCGTGGGCGAACCGGACGAGAGCGGCGAGGAGAAGTTCGCGGAGTGGGAATCGACCAACAGTTCCCGGTTGCGGAGGGCCCGTCGCACGCTCGACGAGATCTACCAGGATGATATCCGTGATCTGGCGACGCTGTCGGTGGCGGCTCGGCAGATCCGGGCAATGACACGTACGAGTGGAACGGGGTCCTCGGCTTGACCGAACGATTCACCACACCGGTGCCGGTGCGCTGGTCGGACATCGACATGTACCAACACGTCAATCACGCCACGATGGTGACGATTCTGGAGGAGGCGCGGGTCCCGTTCCTGCGTCCCGCCTTCGAACCGGACATCGCCACCACCGGCCTGTTGATCGCCGAGGTGAAGGTGGGCTACAAGGGGCAGCTGCGGCTGGCCGACTCCCCGCTGCAGGTCACGATCTGGGTGAACCGGTTACGGGCAGTGGATTTCACACTCGGCTACGAGGTGCGCTCGGTGCTCGCCGATCCCGACTCCAAACCGGCCGTGATCGCCGAGACCCAGTTGGCCGCCTTCCACATCGAGGAGCAGCGGCTGTTACGGCTCACGCCGCCGCAGCGGGAGTATCTCGAGAAGTATCTACGGTGAGTGCCGCCGAACGGGGTCTGTGGCTCGAGCCCGGACACCGTGACGATCTCGCCGTGTTCGCCGACCGGGCGATGCGGCTCGACGAGGCCGCGGTCATCCGGTTGCGGGAGCGGGGCGACGGTTTGGTCGTGGCGTGGGTGGCCACCGGGTTCGACGTGCTGGCCGCCCGGGCGGTGCGGGGCCGGGTGCGTCCCGCAGACCTGTCCGTCGGCGCCGACGCGCTGCGGCGCGGCCTGACCGCCATGGCGCCCACCGGATACGTCGATGCGGGTTTCCCGATGGATTCGGTGTGGCGGGGCGTCCTGCCTCCACCCACCGGGTTCGTCCAGGTCGACGATGTCCCGGCCCGGGTGGTTCTGGAACTGGCGCAGCAGGGCAGTGCGCTGGCCCGCGAACACGGCAGCGCACACGGCCCGCCGGTGTCCCTGCTCGACCAGGAGGTGGTCCGGGTCAGTTCGGCCGACACCACCGTCGGCATCCCGATGCGCTGCGTGTTCGCGCTCACCGCGATGGGTTTCCTGCCCGCCACCGACCCCGGACAGGTGCCCGGTGACGAGATCGTGCGGGTGCGGGTGTTGCCGGCGTGGCTGCGGATCGACGCCCGGTTCGGGTCGGTCTACCGCCGCCGCGGCGATCCGGCGGTGGTGTTGCGTTAGCCGCTGACCCAGGCGGCGGTGCTGCATCAGCCGCTGACCCAGGCGGCGGTGTTCGGCGGCAACGCGCCGTCGGTCACCGGCGCGCTGGCCAGCAGCACCGTCCCGGCCGGCAGCGGCAGCGGATCCGGCCCGGTGTTCAGTGCGCAGATCAGCCCGCCGTCTCGCCGGAACACCACCGCATCGCGTCCGTGGTCCAGCCAGTGCACACCGGATCCGGCGAATTCGGCCCGGGAGTGCCGCAGCCGCAGGGCCCGCCGGTAGAGCGACAGCATCGAATCCGGGTCTCCCGATTGGCGTTGCACCGTCAGCCCCGCCCACTGCGACGGCATCGGCAGCCAGGTGTCGGGCGTGGTGGAGAACCCGAACGGCGGAGTGTCACCCGACCACGGCATCGGCACCCGGCAGCCGTCGCGGCCGCGTTCGGCGCCCCCGGAGCGCCGCCACACCGGGTCCTGCAACACCTCATCGGGCAGGTCGACATTGGGCAGACCGAGTTCCGCGCCGTTGTAGATGAACACCGCCCCGGGCAGCGCCAGCAGCACCAGCGCCATCGCCCGGGCCCGGGCCTGCCCGAGGGTGCCGCCGCCGTACCGGGTGACCTCCCGGTCGACGTCGTGGTTCGACAGCGTCCACGTCGGTGCGGCGCCGGTCAGTGCCACCGCGGCCAACGAGTTGTCGATCGCCTCCCGGATGTCGGTGGCGTCGAATTCCGCGCGCACCAGCCGGAAGTTGAAGCCGAGATGCAGCTCGTCGTGCCGCAGATAGGCGGCGAACCGGGTGTTGTCGTACACCCAGACCTCACCGACGGAGACGGCATGTGGATAGTCGTCGAGCACCCGGCGGATGAACCGGTGGATCTCGTGGACGTGGTCGTTGTCGAAGCGGGGGTCGTCGCCGCTCTCGGCCAGCAGTCTGGTGTCGGTGACGGTCATGTCGGGCAGAGCTCCCGGTTTGGCCATGCCGTGGGCGACGTCGATCCGGAACCCGTCCACGCCGCGTTCCAGCCAGAACCTCAGCGTCTTCTCCAGATCGTCGAACACCTCCGGGTTCTCCCAGTTCAGGTCCGGCTGTGCGGGATCGAACAGGTGCAGATACCACTGCCCGGGTGTGCCGTCCGGTTCGGTGATCCGGGTCCACGCCGGCCCCCCGAACACCGACACCCAGTTGTTCGGCGGATGCTCACCCGCGGTGCCCCGGCCGTCGCGGAAGAGGTAGCGCTGCCGTGCCGGACTGTTCCGCCCGGCCGCCAGGGCCTCGCGGAACCACGGGTGCTGCGAACTGGTGTGGTTCGGGACCACGTCGAGGATGACCCGGATTCCGCTCCGCCGGGCGGCCCGCAGCAGCCGGTCCATCGCGGCGAGGTCGCCGAACAGCGGGTCGATGTCGCGCGGGTCGGCGACGTCGTAGCCGTGGTCGACCATCGGCGAGACCGTGACCGGGTTGAGCCACAGCGCGTCCACTCCGAGCCACCGCAGATGGTCCAGCCGGGCGGTGATGCCGTCCAGGTCGCCCACACCGTCGCCGTTGCTGTCCTGGAACGACCGGGGATAGACCTGGTAGAAGACCGCGTCCCGCCACCAGGTGCGGTCGGGTCGGCCGGTGGTCCGCGCCGGTCCGCTCATCGGGTCGCGACCGTCGGTATCCGACATTCAGAACGGGGAGTTGACCAGTGAATCGGCTGCCATCTCCAGATAGTCCAGCAGTTGTTCGCGGTGTGCGTCGTCGAGGGTCTGCGAGTCGATGGACGCCACCGCGGTGTGCATGCAGCGCAGCCAGGCGTCCCGCTCGAGATACCCGATCCGGAACGGGGCGTGGCGCATCCGCAGCCGCGGATGCCCGCGCTGCTCGGAGTAGGTGCGCGGGCCACCCCAGTACTGCTCGAGAAACATCCGCAGCCGTTCCTCCGCACCGTCGAGGTCGTCCTCGGGATACAGCGGCCGCAGGATCTCGTCCGAGCGAACCAGCTCGTAGAACCTCGACACGATGGCGCGAAAGGTCTCGTGGCCACCGACTTCGTCGTAGAACGACTGCACAGTCTCCGTCACGCCACCATTGTCCCGGTTTCCGGGATCCGGCAACCCGGACCGCCGTCAGATCGGCGTCGACACCGGCCGAACAGTGCCTGAGCAGCGCCCGACCAGAGCCCGGGCGGAGCGTTGGTCACCCCCCGTTCACCGACCCGACCGGCGCGAACGCGCAGAATTATCGTGCGTTCGGGGCCGATCCGTGGTGGACTGTTCCCTCGGAGGACCAATGGCGCAGCGTAAGAGAGGTCGTGCTGACCGGGCCGGCCACCGGCAGCCCGGGGTCACCACCCTGACCGGCTCCCCGGCCAGGCACCCCGGGGCGCGCCCACTGCACCCCGTCGACGGCGTCTCCGGTAACTCAGACGGCTCGGACGGCTCGATATGGGGCCGGCGCCGAGTGCTGTTGCTCAACTCCACCTACGAGCCGCTGACCGCGTTGACCATGCGACGGGCGCTGGTCATGGTTCTGTGCGGGAAGGCCGACGTGGTGCACGACGACCCGAACGGGCCGGTGATCCACTCGGCCACCCGTGCGCTGGTGATGCCGTCGGTGATCCGGTTGCGCACCTACGTGCGGGTGCCCTACCGGGCGCGGGTGCCGATGACCCGGGCGGCGCTGATGCACCGGGACCGGTTTCGGTGTGCGTACTGCGGCGGCAAGGCCGACACCATCGACCACGTGGTCCCGCGCAGCCGCGGGGGCGCGCATTCCTGGGAGAACTGCGTGGCCGCGTGTTCGGCCTGCAACCACCGCAAGGCCGACCGGCTGCTGTCGGAACTGGGCTGGACGTTGCGGGCCGTGCCGCGGCCGCCGAAGGGGCAGCATTGGCGCCTGCTGTCGACGGTCAAGGAACTCGATCCGGTCTGGGTGCGGTATCTCGGTGGCGAAGGGGCGGCCTGACCACGACCGGTCATCAGGGCGCACGTTCATCAGGGCACCCGGTGATCAGAGCGAGGTCATGGTCACCAGGCGAACGGCGGCTGATACGGTTTTATCGTGAGCATCGCTGAGTACGCCCTCTACCTGGTGGTGATCCCCGGGTTGCTGGTTCTGGTGCTGGCTGCCCTGATCTACCGCCCCAAAGGTCGCCGTCCGGCGTCGTATCAGTTGTCCGAGCCGTGGACGCACGATCCGATCCTGTGGGCGTCCGACGAACCCGCCGCGCCTGCACACGGAGGCCACGGCGATGAACCGGTGACGATTGGAGGCGGCGCCAGTGGCAAGTGGTGAAGTCACGGCTACCAAGGAGCGGTCGGCGGTCGAGCACGCCGATCTGCCGGTCGGGACCGTAGTCACGTCCAGCGGCCGGATCTCGGCGGTGGTCGAGCCGGGTACCCGCTGCCTGGACTATCCGTTCACCACGAAGGAACTCGTGGTGCTCGATGATGCGCTCAAGTACGGCTCGCGCGCGGCGAAGGCCCGGTTCGCGGTGTACATCGGCCCGCTGGGCGAGGACACCGCCGCCACCGCCCGCGAGATCCTGGGCCGGGTGCCCACCCCGAACAACGCGGTGCTCCTGGCGGTGTCGCCCGATCAGCGGGCGATCGAGGTGGTCTACGGCGCGGACGTGAAGGGCCGCGGGATCGAGACCGCCGCCCCGTTGGGCGTCTCGGCGGCGGCGGCCGCCTTCAAGGACGGCAACCTGATCGACGGCCTGGTCAGCGCCGTGCGGGTGATGTCGTCCGGCGTCTCACCGCACTGAGCTCCGCTCCCATCGTGAGAGCCCCGTAGCGGGCTCCATCACGGGGCCGCCGCACATCGGATTCGATGACCCCGCACCGACGCGGACCTGCCGCCGCGTCGGTGCGGGGTCATGTGCGCTTGTCAGACGAACCCCCCCAGAAATCGGCGCCCAGAAATCGGCCCCAGAAGAAATCGGCCCCGGAAAAACGGACCCAGTAAGAACGGCCCGAGAAGCACGCCGGTCCACCGGCCGAGCGGGAAGCCGACCGGTGGACCGGGTAGATCGGTGAATGTCAGTACACGGCGGTGCGTCCGCCGTCGACCGGGATGACCGCCCCGGTCGTGTAGCCGGCCTGATCGCTGGCCAGATGCACGACGAGGCCGGCGATCTCCTCGGGTTTGCCGAGCCGTCCGGCCGGCAGCCCGCCGATCACCTTTCCGAGGAACTCCTCATCCCAGTTCTCGGCCATGTCGGTGGCGAACGCCCCGGGCATCACACAGTTCACCCGCACCCTGGGGGCGTATTCCTGGGCGAACGCCATGGTCAACGCGTTCAGACCGTTCTTCGCGGCCGCGTACATCGCCTCGGCGGGACTCGGCCGCCAGGCGCCGATGCTGGAGATGTTGATGATGGAACCGCCTCCGGCGGCGGCCATGCGCGCCCCGGCGACCGCCATCAACCGGAACGGTCCCTTGAGGTTCACCTCGATGGTCTTGTCGAACAGTGCCTCGGTGGCGCTTTCCAGGGTGGGCGCCAACGGTGCGATGCCGGCGTTGTTGACCAGGATGTCGATCCCACCCAATTCGGCGCACAGCCGGTCGACGGCGGGTTCGATGTCGTCCCAGCGGCCCACGTGCAGCGGCAGCGGGATCACCTTCGCCCCGGTGGCCTCGGCGAGTTCGTTCGCCACCGCTTCGCAGGCGTCGGCCTTGCGGCTGGACACCGCGACCGCTGCTCCGGCGTCGGCGAGACCGCGGGCGATGGCCAGACCGAGTCCCCGGGTCGCGCCGGTGACCAACGCGACCTTGTCCTTCAACAGCTGACTACTCATCGCGATACCTCTCCAATTCCAGGCGGGCGATGGTGCGCAGATGAACCTCGTTGGGCCCGTCGGCGATCTGCAGCGCCCGGGTGATGGCGAACAGCCGGGCGAGCACGGTGTCGTCGCTCACCCCGGCCGCACCGAAGGTCTGCACCGCCCGGTTGACCACCTGATGGGCGGTCTCCATCGCCGCCACCTTGATGGCCGCGACCTCCGACCGGGCCGCCGCATTACCGCGGGTGTCCATCAACCAGGCGGCTTTGAAGGTCAGCAGCCGGATCTGGTCGATCTCCATGCGGCTGCGGGCGATCCACTCCCGCACCACACCGCGCTGGGCCAGCGGACCGCCGAAGGCCTCCCGGGTCAGAGCGCGCCGGCACATCAGATCCAGCGCCCGTTCGGCGAATCCGATGGCGCGCATCGCATAGTGCATCCGGCCCGGGCCCAGCCGGCCCTGCGCGATCGCGAACCCGTCGCCCTCGTTGCCGAGCATGTTCTCGGCCGGCACCCGCACGTCGGTGAACTGAACCTCACCGTGCCCGAGCCGGTCCTTGTAGCCGAACATCGGCAGATCACGCAGCACCTCGATGCCGGGAGCGTCGGCCGGCACCAGGATCATGCTCTGCTGCTTGTAGGTGGGCGCATCCGGATCGGATTTACCCATGAAGATGATGAGTTTGCAGTCCGGGTCGAGGATTCCGGAGGTGTACCACTTGCGGCCGTTGAGCACGTACTCGTCACCATCGCGGCGGATGGTGGCGGTGATGTTGCGCGCGTCGGAGCTGGCCACGTCGGGTTCGGTCATCGCGAACGCCGAGCGGATCTCGCAGTTCAGCAGCGGCTCGAGCCACTGTTTGCGCTGCTTCTCGGTGCCGTAGAGGGCGAGGATCTCCATGTTGCCGGTGTCGGGCGCCGAGCAGTTGAAGACCTCGTTGCCGATGATCGACCGACCCATCTCCTCCGCGATCGGCGCGTACTCGAGGTTGGTCAGCCCGGCGCCGTAGTCGCCGTGGGTCATCGATGGCCGACAACCCCACCACGGTAAACCGAACCCGGCCGGCGTTCAGTACGGTGCCCTGCACGCGTTGGTGAACAACGCCGCGATCGGAGCGCTCGGGAACGTCGCCGAGGAACGTCTGGAGCGCTGGGACCGGATCCTCGATGTCGGGGCGACGGGCGTCTGGCTGGGGATGAAGCACGCCGTACCGCTGATCCGGCGCAGCGGCGGGGGATCGGTGGTCAACATCTGCTCGATCTTCGGCACGGTGGGCGGATTCGGGGACAGCGCGGCCTATCATGCGGCCAAGGGCGCGGTGCGGACTCTCACCAAGAACGCGGCGCTGCATTGGGCACCGGACGGTGTGCGGGTCAACTCGCTGCATCCCGGCTTCATCGAGACCCCACAGCTGCGCGAACTGTACAAAGGGACCGAACGGTACGAGCGGATGCTCGCCGGCACACCGCTGGGCCGGCTCGGTCGGCCCGACGAGATCGCCGCGGTGGTGGCTTTTCTGGTCAGCGACGACGCCTCGTTCATCACCGGATCGGAGGTCTACGCCGACGGCGGCTGGACGGCGCGGTGACCCCCGCGGGTTCCGGCGTCCCGAGTCCCGGCCCGCCGAGCGCGGTCAGGCGAGAGCGCGGAACGTGCTGCCGTGGAAGACGATCGGCGCGATGTCCGGATTCGACGCCACCCGTTCGACGTTGAGGATGACGATGTCGTGATCGCCCGCGCGGACCTGATCGGACAGCGTGCAGTCCAACCACAGCGTCGCCTCGCCGATGAAGACCGAACCCTGCGAGTCGGCGACCCAGTCCACCGAGGCGAACCGGTCGCCCGTCTTGGCGGCCAGCGCCCGCGCGACCGCTCCGTGGTGATGGCTCAGCACGCTGACGCCGAGGCGTTCGGCACTGCGCAGCTTCGGCCAGGTCTCCGAGGTGTGCGCCATGCAGACCGTCACCAGCGGCGGGTCCAGGGATACCGAGGTGAACGAACTCGCGGCCATGCCGACGGGCTCCCCGTCCAGTAACGCGCAGATCGCGGTCACTCCGGACGGGTAGTGGGCGAATGACCGGCGTAACACCTCCGGGGTGAGTTCCGCGCCGCCGATGAAGCCGGCTCCGTCACCCAACACTGCGGTTCGGCTGCCTTCCTGTGCCATGGCCATAGGTTAGCCTCGCTCCTTTCGCGGGTCTTGTACGGTCCGTATCAATGCGCTGAGCGCTCTTGTGCCGTCCCCTCGGACAGCCCACCCGGGCGGCCGCCGGCTCAGCGTTCGGCGGGCACCGGTGGGATCGCGTCGGCGAGGACCAACGCGGTCCACAGCTGCAGCCGGCGCTCGCTCAGGCTCCGCTCGAGCGCCTGCTCCGCCTGCCGCAACCGGTAGGCGACCGTGCCGCGGGCCAAGAACATCCGTTCGGCCACGGCTTTGGGCTGCACAGTTCCAGGTAGTGGCGGATGGTCTCACGGAGCTCCCGGGACCGCTCGTCGTCGGCCGCCAGCGGACCCAGTTCCCGGACGGCGAACTCCTTGGCCCGTTCCGGGTTCTCCAGGAGCACGGCGAGCAGATCGACGCCGCGGTAGTCGACCACCCGGCTGTCGATCCGCGGACACAGATGTGCGACGTGTTCGGCCGAGCGGGCCTCACGGTGGGTGAGCCGAAACCCCTGGAGTCCGGGGTGCCAGGTGCCGTGGCCGATCCGCACTCCGCCGGAGTGGGTCCAGTCCGTCGGCACCGACCGCGGCGGTGACGGGGTGGCTCCCCAGGCCCACACCGCGGACTCCGCGCGGTTGAGCACCAGCACCTCGGCGGCGCCGGCGGCTCGCAACCATGCCGCGGCGGCTTCGGCGAGGTCGTCGGCCGCATCGGTGCCGGCCTCCCGCCACGCCACCACGCCGAGGTGGTTGCGACCGGTCACCGGGTACCGCAGCCGCTGGGAGATCCGGTCGGTGTCGGCGTCGTCGCGGGTCAGCAACGTCTGCGGGCCTTGATCACCGGCGCGAGCGAGGGCATCGGATTCGGCATCGCGCAGGCGATGCTCGAGGCCGGAGCGGATGTGATGATCGCCGCACGCCGGCGATCCAAGCTCGAGAGCGCACAACAGGAACTGGGCGCGCTGGCACGACCGAATCAGCGGGTCGAGATCGTCGAAGTCGATGTCACCCAACCTGATTCGGTCCAGAAGATGTTCGAACACTGTGATGAGACTTTCGGGACGCTGAACATCTTCGTGGCCAACGCGGGAAGCGGGTCGATGGTGCCGTTCCTCGAGATGACCGAGGAGATCTGGCGATCCACGCTGGAACTCAACCTCGGCGGCACGTTCCGCACCTGCCAGCACGCGGCCCGCCGCATGGTCGACCGCGCGGACCGGGACGCCAACGCGGCGATCCTGGTGGTGTCCTCGATCCGTGCCCTGGGCACCAGGCCGGGCACCATCCACTACGCCACCACCAAGGCCGGTCTCAACCAGTTCGTCCGCGTCGCCGCCTATGAGCTCGCCGGGTCAGGAGTGCGGATCAACGCGCTCTCACCGGGCATCACCGCCACTCCGATGGCCCTGCAACGCAATCCGGATGTCTTCACCGAGATGACCGCGACGGTGCCGATGGGACGGGCAGGCACCCCGGCCGACATGGGCGCAGCCGCCGTCTACCTGTGCTCGCCGGCGGCCAATTTCGTGACCGGAACCAACCACATCGTCGATGGTGGGGAATCCCTGTACTGATTGCGCGGTGACCTTGCGGCCGGGATGTCCCGGATGACTTTCGAGGATGATGTAGGAGACAGCAATTGACTGCAATCGATGAGCCGTCGACGGCGACCGCCGCGCGCCGGCCGCGGCAGCGGGTCGGCCCGCTGGCGGGAATCCGCATCGCCGACTTCTGTTGGATGGGAGTGGGTGCGGTCGCCACCCGCATGCTGGCCGACTTCGGGGCCGAGGTCATCAAGATCGAATCTCGGGACCGCCTCGACATGCCCCGCCGGCTGCCCATCTACAAGGACGAGGTGCGCGCCTACGGCGAGGAGGATCCGAATCCCGATCCCAACAAGGGCGGTCTGTTCAACAACTACAACCGCAACAAGCTCGGCATCACCGTCAACATGAAGACCGAGCGCGGTCAGCAGCTGGTGCGCCGCCTCATCAGCGTCAGCTCCGTGGTCACCGAGAACTTCGCCCCCGGCGTCATGGAGAAGTGGGGGCTGACCTACGAGGAGCTCGACAAGCTCAGCCCCGGTGTCATCTTCGGGCGGATGAGCGGTTACGGACACAGCGGGCCACACCACACCTACAAGAGTTACGGGCCGGTGGTGCAGGCGGTGTCCGGGCTGTCGTTCATCTCCGGCCTGCCCGACCGCGAACCGTCCGGCTGGGGGCTGTCCTACATGGACAACCAGGCGGCGTACTACAACTCCGCCGCGTTGCTGATGGCCATCCTGCAGCGCAACCGCACCGGCAAGGGGCAGGAGATCGACGTCTCCGCCGTCGAGGCCGGCATCACCCTGATCGGGCCGGATCTGCTCGATGTGTCGGTCAACGGCGCGGTGACCCGCCGGCCGGGCTACCCGACCGGTAACCGGCTGACCCATCCGCCGGCGGCCCCGCACGGTGTCTATCCCGCACAGGGAGAGGACCGTTGGGTGGCCATCGCGGTGTTCGACGACGATCAGTGGGAACGGCTCGTCGAGGCGCTGGGACGCCCGGAGTGGGCGTCGGCGCCGCAGTTCTCCGATGCCCCCGGCCGGCACGCCCACCAGGATGAGCTGGACGAGCACCTGGCGCGGTGGACCGCCATGCGGCCGGCCCACGACACCATGCATCTGCTGCAGCAGGCCGGGGTGCCCGCCGCCGCGGTGCAGAACTCCCAGGACCTCGCCGAGTTCGACCCCCAGATCGCCGCCCGGGGAACCTTCTTCGAGCTCGACCACCCGGTGATCGGGGAGGCGAAGTTCGAGGGCACCCCGATCCACTTCCAGCGGACGGTCCAGGAGAACTGGCGATCGGCGCCGCTGCTGGGGGAGGACAACGACTACGTGTACGGCGAGATCCTCGGTCTGGATCCCGAGGAGATCGCCGAACTCGCCGCGGAGGGCGTGATCTGATGGAACTGGCTTTCACCGGGCTGCGGGTCGTCGAGATCGCCGATGATCCGGCCGGGGAACACACCGGCAAGCTGCTCGCCGACCAGGGCGCCACCGTCGTCAAGATCGAACCGGAGGGTGGCGCGACGAGCCGGCACATCGGGCCCTGGGCCGGCGGGGTGCAGGACGTCGACCGCAGTCTGCACTTCTGGACCTACAACACGTCGAAGAAGTCGGTGGTGCTCCCCGACGACGATGAGGGACGCGCCGCCCGCGACCGCCTGATCGCCGACGCCGACGTGCTGCTGACCACCGGCCGTCCGGTCGATCTCGAACGGGCCGGGCTGGATCTGGAGGATCTGTGCGAACGCCACGAGAAGCTGGTGGCGTTGTCCATCTCCCCGTTCGGCCTGACCGGTCCGTGGGCGAACTACCGCACCTCCGACCTCGTCGCGCTGGCTGCCGGCGGTCTGCTCAACAGTTGCGGATACGACGACCACTCGATTCCGCCGATCCGCCCGGGCGGCAATCAGGCGTACATGACCGCGGCGAGTTTCGCGCTGTGCGGGGTCACCCTGGCGCTGATCGAACGGCAGGCGACGGGACGGGGTCAGCTGGTCGACGTGTCGATCCACGAGGCCAACGCGGTCACCGGCGAACTGGCCAACCCGTACTGGTTCTACCCCAAGGCGATCGTCAAGCGCCAGACCTGCCGGCATGCCCAACCGCTGCCGACCCAGCCGGCGTTGTTCCAGTGCGCCGACGGGGTCTGGGTGTACTTCGCGCTGATCCTGGCCGACCAGCACGCGTGGAAGGCGTTGACGTCGTGGATGGATGAGGTCGGAGTCGCCGCCGACCTCATCGAGGAGGAGTATCTCTCGCTGGCTCACCGGCAGGCGAACTTCGCCCACATCCAGGGGCTGCTCGAAGCGTTCTTCATGCTGCAGGATTCCGAGACGGTGTATCGGGACGGTCAGCGCTGGGGTCTGCCCATCGGGCCGCTGCGCGCACCCGAGGAGGTGCTGCAGGACGAACACCTCAAGGCCCGGAACTTCTTCGTCGACGTCGAACTCGCCGACGGCAGCACCGCCACCTTCCCCGGTCTGCCCTACCGGTTCTCCAACGGCAACGGCACGCCCGCGCGGCCGCCGCTGCTCGGTGAGCACACCGACGAGGTGTTGTCCGGTGTCTGACGGCTGGCAGCGCGACGCCTGTGCGATCGTCGGGATCGGCGAGACGGAGTACTCGAAGAACTCGGGGGTGAGCGTCACCGCGCTGGCGGCCGAAGCCACGCTGGCGGCGCTCGCGGACGCCGGGCTGGATCCCGCCGACGTCGACGGAATCGTGCGCAACGACATGGATCTGGTGTCCTGTGCGGCGCTCGCGGACGCGATCGGCGCCCGTGATGTCACCTATTTCGGTGAAGCGGGTCCGGGTGGTTCCGGACCGTGCGCGATGGTGGCCCAGGCGGTCGGCGCCATCGCCAGCGGACAGGCCGACACGGTGGTGGTCTTCCGATCGCTCAACGGCCGGTCCGGGACCCGGTTCGGGCTGTCGGCCGAGGTGCAGCGGACGGTCGGTGGTCAGGAGAGCTTCCTCGAATTCTTCGCTCCGTACGGATTGTTGGCGCCCGGCCAGTTCTTCGCGCTGCTCACCCGCGAGTACATGAACCGGTTCGGGTTGACCTCCGAGCAGCTCGGCCACGTCGCGCTCGCGGCCCGGCGGCACGCCAACAACAATCCGCGGGCCCAGATGCACGCCCGCAAGATGACCCTCGACGATTACCTGAACTCGAGGATGCTGTCGTCGCCGCTGCGGCTGTTCGACTACTGCCTGGAAACCGACGGCGCGGCCGCGGTGGTGGTCACCGCTGCCGATCGTGCCAGGGATCTCCGTCAGCGGCCGGCGCTGATCCGCGCCGCGGCAATGGCCACCGGACCACGGCCGCAGCCCGGAATGATGTATCCGGTCCTGATGCGGGACGACCCGCTGTCGATGCCCTCGCGGTACTGCGCCGAAACCCTCTACCGCCGGGCCGGTCTGGGACCGCAGGACATCGACTCGGCCCAACTCTATGACTGCTTCACCATCACCGCGCTGCTGCAACTCGAGGATTACGGGTTCTGCGCGGCCGGCGAGGCCGGGGCGTTCGCGGCCGCCGGTGAACTGGAAATCGGTGGGGCACTGCCGTTCAACACCAGTGGAGGACATTTGTCGGAGGGTTACATCCACGGGATGAACCATGTGGTCGAGGGCGTTCGCCAACTCCGCGGCGACTCGTGCAATCAGGTCGAGGGAGCGAGCGTCTCCCTGGTGACCTCCGCGCCGCCACCGGCCACCTCTGCGCTGATCCTGGTGGCGGCATGACCGAACGACTGCTACCCACCGTCATCGATCCGGCCAGCAGCGGCTTCTTCGCAGCGGCGGCGGAGGGCAGGCTCGCCGTGCTGACCTGCGCGGACTGCGGCGGGCGCACCCATCTGCCCAGGCCACGGTGCGTGCACTGCGGCGGAGCCGACCTGCACTGGCGCGACGTTCCGCGCCGCGGGCGGGCCCGGTCCTGGACCGTGGTGGAACATCAGGTCCACCCGTGGTTCCCGACGCCGTACACAGTCGTCGTGATCGACATCGACGACTGCCCCGGTGTGCGGATGATCGGTTATCTGCCGGGACGCGCCGCGATCGACCAAAACACCGTCCTGGAAGCGGATTTCGAAGATCTCGGAGCCGATTCCGACGGCAACCCGATTGTCATGCCGCGGTGGCGGATACGGGACTTGCCCTAGTTCATCATGATGAATAGACTCGGCTTCACCAACGGGCCCGCCGTGCGGGCGCCGACCTTCGAAGCCGGGAGAGAGAAGACAGATGAAGCCGGGAACGAGACTGTACAGCGCGGTGTGCGACACATCGGTGGTGGTCATCCGGCCGGGTGGCGACGCCGTCATCGAGTGCGGCGGGCAGCCGATGGTCGAGGGCGCCGCTCCCGAGAAGAGCGGTGAACCCGCCCCCGGACACGCCGACGGCACCGTGGTCGGAAAGCGATATGAGGATCAGGACACCGGGCTGGAATTGCTGTGTGTCAAGGCCGGAGCCGGATCGCTCAGCGTCGGCGGCCGTGCGTTGACGCTCAAGTCCGCCAAACCGCTTCCGGCGTCCGACTGAGGTATCCCGATGAACCTGACCATGCTGCTGGAGATGGCGGCGGAGGCCGGACCGGACCGGGTCGCCGTCGGGCCCCGTGACGGCGGGATCACCTACCGTCAGTTGCTCGACCGTGCCCGCGCGCTGGCCGGCGAGTTGATCGCACCGGATCAGGCCGCGGCTCCGGAGAACGTCGCGCTGTTGGACCTCAACAGCCCGGCGGTGCCGATGCTGGTCTTCGGCACCGCGGCGGCCGGCGTTCCCATCGCCCCGCTGAACTACCGCCTCACCGACGACCAGGTCAACGACGCCGTGCGGCGGCTCACCCCGGTGATGGTGGTGGCGGGGACCGACGCGGCGCACCGGGTGCCCCCGGGGGACGGCGTGGTGGTGCGTCGCACCGACGACGTGGTCCGCTCGGCGGCCGCCGGCGCGGCCGGTGCGGAACTGCCGTTCGTGGATCCCGACGATCCGGCCGTCCTGTTGTTCACCAGCGGCACCACGGGCGCGCCGAAAGCGGCCGTGCTGCGGCACCGTCATCTGACCAGCTACATCGTCGGCACCGTCGAGTTCTTCAACGCCGACGAGGATGAAGCGATCCTGGTGTCGGTGCCGAACTACCACATCGCCGGGATCAGCTCGGTGCTCAGTTCGGTCTACGCCGGCCGCCGGATGGTCCAGTTGCCGGCGTTCTCGCCGGAGGGCTGGGTGGAACTCGCGGCCGCCGAGCGGATCACCCAGGCGATGGTGGTGCCCACCATGCTCGGCCGGATCCTCGACGTGCTCGAGGAGCGCGGCACCGAGCTGCCTGCGCTGCGCACCCTGTCCTACGGCGGCGGCCGGATGCCGGTCCAGACCGTCGAGCGTGCGATGCGGCTGCTGCCCCACGTGGATTTCGTCAACGCCTACGGTCTGACCGAGACCAGTTCCACCATCGCGGTTCTCGGGCCGGAGGACCATCGCGCGGCGTTCGGCAGCGACGATCCCGCGGTCCGCGCCCGGCTCGGTTCGGTGGGTCGTCCGCTCCCGTCGGTGGAGGTGGAGATCCGCGATCACACCGGTGCCCCGGTTCCGCCCGGTCAGTTCGGCGAGGTGTATGTGCGCGGCGAGCAGGTGGCGGGGGAGTACACCTCGCACAGCGCCCTGGACGCCGAAGGCTGGTATCCCACCCGCGACCGGGGCCGCCTCGACGACGCGGGGTACCTGTTCCTCGACGGCCGCGCCGACGACGTCATCGTGCGGGGCGGCGAGAACATCTCGCCCGGCGAGATCGAGGACGTGCTGGTGGAGCATCCGGCGGTCGCCGAAGCCGCGGCGGTGGGTGTCGCCGACCGGGAATGGGGCGAGCGGGTCGAGGCCGTCGTCGTCGCCGCGCCCGGAGCGCAGGTGGTGGAGTCCGAACTACAGGACTGGGTGCGGCAACGGCTCCGCTCGACCCGGGTTCCCGCCCGCATCCACCAGTGGGATGAACTGCCCTACAACGAGACCGGGAAGCTGCTTCGGCGCGTGCTGCGAGACGAGTTGAACGCCCGCACGCCGACGGAGCAGGTCGCCGGCTGACCGGACGGCTCGACTACCGGGCGTCGAACTCCCGGGCCCGTAGCGCGCGCTCCACCCCGGCGCGGCCCTCAAGCACCAAGCGGCGCAGCGGCGGCGGCAGATCGGGGTCGGCCAGAAAACGGTCTGCGGTGTCCAGGCCGGCCTGACTGATGTCCCAGGACGGGTACAGCCCGATCACCACGGTCTGAGCCACCTCGCTGGACCGGCGCTGCCACACACCGCGGATCGCCGCGAAATACCGCTCGGTGAACGGCGCCAACACCTCCGCCTGCCCGGGGCGGACGAAGCCGCCCACGATCGCCCGGGTGGTGACGTTGGACAGCGTATCGTCCTCGATGACCTGCTGCCACGCCTGCTCCTTGACCGCCGGTTGCGGTCGCGCCGCCGCCGCGGCCCGGGCGTGCCGCTGCCCGGCCGCGGTCGGATCGCGTTGTGCCTCCGCATCGATGAACGGTGTCGCCACACCGGTGTTGTCGATCTGCCCGGCAGCGGCCAGCGCGGTCACGATGCGCCAGCGCAACTCGGCGTCGACCACCAGGCCGTCGAGTCCCTCGACCGCCGGATCCCGGTCCAGCAGAGCCTCGAGCACCTCGATGTGGCGGGCGCTGAGCACCGAGGCGCACAACGCATTCACGTAGGCCAGTTGGTGATCCGAACCGGGGGCGGCCGCCCGCGCCAGCCCCAGCAGTCGGTCGGCGAACTCCGGCCAGCCCTGTTCGGCGGCCCAACCCGGCTCGGCGTAGGACGTCAGCGCGGTCTGCGCCTGCAGCAACAGCCGCTGCAGCACCCCGACCTCGGACTCGGCGTGCACACCGCGGCACACGAGTGCGACGAAATCGCGCGCCTTCAGTTCCGCGTCGCGGGTCATCTCCCAGGCCGCCGACCACGACAACGTGCGGGGCAGCGGTTCGGCGATGTCGGCGATGCGGGTCAGCACCGTCTGCAGCGACTCGGGATCCAGCCGCAGCGAGCAGTAGGTGAGGTCGTCGTCGTTGAGCAGCATCAGCTTGCCACGCGAAACACCCTGTAGCGCAGGAACATCGGTGTACTCACCCTCGACGTCGAGCTCCTCGCGGTGAATCCGCGCCAACTTGCCGGTGCCGTCGTCGTCGTAGATGCCGACGGCCAGCCGGTGCACCCGGGTCTCCCCGGCCCCCGGCTGTGCGCCGCTCTGGCAGATCGTGAAGCGGGTGAACCGGCCGTCGGCGCCGAGGTCGAACTCCGGCCGCAGCGTGTTGAGACCGGTGGTCTTCAGCCACAGCTGCCCCCAGCCGGACAGATCCCGTCCGGACGCCTTCTCCAGCGCGCCCAGCAGGTCCGCGAAGGTGGCGTTGCCGAAGGCATGGTCACGGAAGTACTCGCGCAGGCCGGCCAGGAACTCGTCCAACCCGACATAGGCCACCAGTTGTTTGAGCACACTCGCGCCCTTGGCGTAGGTGATGCCGTCGAAATTCACCTCGACGGCCGCCAGATCGGGAATGTCGGCCGCCACCGGATGAGTGGACGGAAGCTGATCCTGCCGGTACGCCCACGACTTCTCGACGTTGGCGAAGGTGGTCCAGGCCTCGGTGTACTCGGTGGCCTCGGCCTGGCACAACACCGAGGCCCACGTCGCGAACGATTCGTTGAGCCACAGGTCATCCCACCACCGCATGGTCACCAGGTCGCCGAACCACATGTGGGCCATCTCGTGCAGCAGCGTCTCGCAGCGGCGTTCGTAGGAGGCGCGGGTGACCTTGCTGCGGAACACGTAGTCCTCCAGGAAGGTCACCGCGCCGGCGTTCTCCATCGCCCCGGCGTTGAACTCCGGCACGAACAACTGGTCGTACTTGCCGAACACATAGGGCACGCCGAAGTGTTTGTGGTAGAAGCCGAAACCCTGCTTGGTCTCGGTGAACAACCGCTCGGCGTCCATGTGCTCGGCCAGTGAACGCCGGCAGAACAACCCCAACGGGATCTCGCCGTGCTCGTCGCGGTACACGTCGTCCCAGCGCGCATACGGGCCGGCGATCAGGGCGACCAGATAGGTGCTGATCCGCGGCGTGCGCACGAAGGTGTGCACCCGGGCCGGCCCCTCGCCGCGGATCGACTCGACCGCCCCGTTGGAGATCACCTCCCAGTGCGCCGGTGCGGTCACCACCACGTCGAAGGCCGCCTTCAGATCGGGCTGATCGAAACAGGCGAACATCCGTTTGGCGTCGGCGGTCTCGAACTGCGAGTACAGGTACACCTCGCCGTCCACCGGGTCGACGAACCGGTGCAGTCCCTCACCGGTGTTGGAGTAGTGGCAGTCGGCGTCGACGACCAGCACGTTGTGTTTGTCCAGCACGGTGAGCGGCACCCCGGTCGACTCGTCGTAACCGGACACGTCGATCGGCCGGCCGTTGAGGGTGGCGCTGCGGATGCGTCGGGCGGCGAGGTCGATGAAGGTCTCCGCCCCGGGGAGGGATTCGAACTCCACCGTGGTGATCGACCGGAACGTCTCGGCCCCCGGATTGCCCCGGCCATCGGTCAGATCCAACTCGATGTGGTAGCGGTCGACGGTCACCAGCGCGGCGCGCTCGACGGCTTGGTCGCGGGTCAGATTCGGTAGTGCCACCCGTTCAACCTATCGCTGCAGGCCGATGCGCAACCGCGCACCAGGCTGCCCGGCTCGGGGCCGAGGGTGAGCTGAACCTCAGCCAAGACCGCATCCGGCGGACGTCACTAGCATGGTGGTGGGACCAGCCGGGCTGATCCGCCCGAGATGCGCGCGAGACCTCCGAATCGTCGGGGTGCGCCGATGAGGGCACGACCGTAGCCGAGAGCTAGGAAAGGACGTCATGGCCGCGAAAGACACCGCCGATTTCTGGTTCGACCCGCTGTGCCCGTGGGCGTGGATCACCTCACGGTGGATCCTGGAGGTCGAGAAGGTCCGGGACATCGATGTGAACTTCCGGGTGATGAGTCTGGCGGTGCTCAACGAGGGCCGCGACGTCCCCGACGAGTACCGGGAGACGATGAAGAAGGCATGGGCACCGGTCCGGGTGGCGATCGCCGCCGAACAGGCCCACGGACGCGAGGTGCTGTCGCCGCTGTACACGGCGATGGGCACCCGCATCCACAACCAGGGCAACAAGGATCTCGACGAGGTGATCGCCCAGTCCCTGGCCGAGGTCGGTCTGCCGGCCGAGCTCGCCGAGGCGGCCACCACCGATCGGTATGACGAGGCGCTGCGCAAGAGTCACCACGAGGGCATGGACGCGGTCGGCGAGGATGTCGGCACCCCCACCATCCACGTCAACAACGTCGCATTCTTCGGCCCGGTGTTGTCCCGCATACCCCGCGGCGAGGAAGCCGGCAAACTCTGGGACGCCTCGGTGACCTTCGCGTCCTATCCCCACTTCTGGGAGCTCAAGCGGACCAGAACGGAGGCGCCGGAGTTCGATTGACCGGAACCCACCGGGGGCGGGCCAGCCAGAACCGCCAAAACGCTTCGAGTCGCGCGGTGGCGGGGCAGGATCGACAGCAGCACCGCCCAGCGGGCAGTCCAACGACACATTCCAGCGCGGAGACGACGATGTCCATCGACAGCAATCAGCGATCCACTTCTTCCCCGACGACCTCCCGGGCGGACACCGCCCGGGCCGGGCTTGCGGAGAACGCCCCGGCGAACCTCGCCGCGATGTTCTTCGACCGGGTACGGCGGTCCGGGGACAAGGAGGCGTTCCGGAAGCTCGACGGTGACCGTTGGGTGTCGCTGACCTGGAACGACACCGCCGCACAGGTGGAGGCGGTCGCCGCCGGGTTGCTCGCGCTGGGCATCGCGCCCGAGGACCGGGTCGCGATCGCCTCGAGCACCCGGTACGAGTGGGTGCTCGCCGACCTGGCGATCATGTGCGCCGGCGCGGCCACCACCACCGTGTACCCGACCAGCAACGCCGCCGACACGGCCTACATCATCGGTGACTCCGGTTCGCGGGTGGTGTTCGCCGAGGACGCCACCCAGCTGGCCAAGCTCACCGAACGCCGCAGCGAACTGCCGAATGTGGACAAGGTGGTGCTGTTCGACGCGGCCCCGGACACCCCCGGCGATGACTGGGTGACGACCCTCGCGGATCTGACCGCCCTGGGTGAAGAGCACCTGCGGAAGCATCCGACCTCGGTGCGCGACGCCGTCGCCGGCGTCCGCCCCGATCAGCTGGCCACACTGATCTACACATCTGGAACCACCGGGAAGCCCAAGGGTGTGCGGCTACCGCACCGCGCATGGGTCTACGAGGGCATCACCGTGGCCGAATTCGGCACGCTGGGCGAGGACGATCTCCAGCTGCTGTGGTTGCCGTTGGCGCACGCCTTCGGCAAGGTGCTGATCTCGGGTCAGCTCGCCTGCGGCTTCGCCAGCGCCATCGACGGACGGGTGGACAAGATCGTCGAGAACATGGGCGTGGTCAGGCCGACGTTCATGGGGGCGGCGCCGCGCATCTTCGAGAAGGCCCACGCCAAGGTCGTCACCTCGCAGAAGGGTGTCAAGAAGAAGCTCTTCGACGCCGCCTTCAGCGTCGGCCGGGAAGTCGACCGCCGCCGGTTCGCCGGCGAGAAGGTGCCGCTGCCAATGCAATTGGCCCACGGCCTGTTCGACCGGCTGGTGTTCAGCAAGATCCGGGAGGTGTTCGGCGGGCGGATCAAGTTCATGATCTCCGGAGCCGCCCCGCTGAACCGGGACATCGCCGAATGGTTCCACGCCGCGGGCCTGCTGATCCTCGAGGGCTACGGCCTGACCGAGACGGCGGCCGGGGCGTTCATCAACCGGCCGGACAACTACCGGCTCGGCACGGTCGGGCAGGTGTTCGACGGCGCCCAGGTGCGCATCGCCGACAGTGGTGAGGTGCAGATCAAGGGCCCGAATGTGATGGAGGGCTACCACAACCTGCCGGACAAGACCGCCGAGGCGATCACCCCCGACGGTTGGCTGAGGACGGGGGACAAGGGCGAGTTGGACGCCGACGGGTTCCTCACCATCACCGGCCGGATCAAGGATCTGTTCAAGACCTCGGGCGGCAAGTACATCGCGCCGCCGGCGATCGAGGGCCGATTCATGGCGTTGTGCCCGTACGCCGGCCACATGCTGGTGTTCGGCGAGGCCCGCAACTTCTGCGTCGCGCTGATCACCGTCGACCCCGACGCCATCGCCGACTGGGCCAAGGAGAACGGTCTGGGCGACAAGTCCTACCGGGAACTGGTCGAATCCGAGGAAGTGAAACAGCTCATCGGCGGATATGTCGATCAGCTCAACTCCGAGCTCAACCGGTGGGAGACGATCAAGAAATGGGCGCTGCTGCCCAGCGATCTGTCGATCGAGGGCGGTGAGCTGACCCCGTCGCTGAAGGTCAAGCGAGCCGTGGTCGAGGAGAAGAACAAGGAGCTGTTGGACTCGTTCTACTCCTGACCTCGGCGGGCGGGGCGACGGTCCGCGCGGTCGGTCAGTAGAGTCTGCGCCATGCGTGTCTATCTCGGGGCCGACCACGCGGGCTTTGAACTCAAACAGAAGATCATCGAGCACCTGCGGGAGAACGGCCATGAGCCGGTCGACTGCGGTGCGTACACCTACGACGCCGACGACGACTATCCGCCGTTCTGCATCGCGGCGGCCGAACGGACCGTCGCCGATCCGGGCAGCCTCGGCATCGTGCTCGGCGGCTCCGGCAACGGCGAACAGATTGCGGCCAACAAGGTTCCGGGCGCGCGGTGCGCGTTGGCCTGGAGCGTGGAGACCGCGAAGCTGGCGCGCGAGCACAACAACGCCCAGCTGATCGGTATCGGCGGGCGGATGCACACCGTCGAGGAGGCGCTGGCCATCGTGGATGCGTTCCTGTCCACGCCGTGGTCGGAAGCCGAACGCCACCAACGGCGTATCGACATCCTGTCGGAGTACGAACGCACCAGGCAGGCGCCACCGGTGCCGGGCGCGCCGGCGTAGATGCCGGAGGGCCACACCCTGCACCGGTTGGCTCGGTTGCACGAGCGCCGGTTCGCCGGGGTGCGGGTGCGGGTGACCAGTCCGCAGGGCCGGTTCGCCGAGGGGGCGGCCGCGGTGAGCGGCCGGGTGTTCCAGCGTTCCGACGCCTGGGGTAAACACCTGTTCCACCACTACGAAGGTGGCCGCGTCGTGCACGTGCACCTCGGGTTGTACGGCACCTTCACCGAATTCGAGATCCCCGACGGTGCGGAGCCACCCCCGCCGGTCGGCCAGGTGCGGATGCGGATCATCGGCGGGCGGTACGGCACCGACCTGCGCGGGCCGACGGTGTGCGAGGTCATCGGCGAACCCGGGGTGGACGAGATCATCGCCCGGCTCGGCCCGGACCCGTTGCGTCCCGACGCCGACCCGGACCGTGCGTGGACACGGATCAGCAACTCCCGCAGGGCGATCGGCGCCCTGCTGATGGATCAGAAGGTGATCGCCGGAATAGGCAACGTGTACCGCAGCGAGTTGTTGTTCCGCCACGGCATCGACCCGTTCCGGCCCGGGAAACAGCTCGAGGAGGCCGAGTTTTGCGCCATGTGGCGCGATCTGGTGGAGCTGATGAAGGTCGGGTTACGCACCGGCAGGATTCACGTGGTGCGGCCCGAGCACGATCACGGCCCGCCCGCCTACGCCCCCGGGCGGCCGCGGACCTATGTCTACCGGCGCACCGGGGAGCCGTGCCGGGTGTGCGGGACCGCGGTCAGCACAGCACAGCTGGAAGCCCGCAACGTCTACTGGTGCCCCAGCTGTCAACGCTGAGGCTCACGTCCGGACTCGGACGACCGCCCCGACTCAGAAACCGCCGAAGTCGCCGAAGCCGCCGAAATCCAGGCCGCCACCGTCACCCCCGAAGTCGGAACCCCCGAAGTCGGAACCCCCGAAGTCACCCCCGGTGTCACCGGCCATGCCCTGCGCCAGGCCGGCGTCGAAGCCCTGTTCGTAGGCGGTGCCGGCCATCCCGGCGAACATCATGTTGAACAACATCATCGAGCCCAGACCCCAGGCGCCGGCCACCAGCGCGGGTTTCCACCACGGCTCGGAGTACCAGCCGGCGGGCACCGGGCGGCCCGCGACCTGCCCGCCCGGGAAATAGTTCGGGGTACGTTCCGACGGCGTGGGGGATGCGGCGATCTCCCTGCCCTCGAATTCGATGCGGCGTTCCTCGGTGACCGCGCCCGCCACCCGCTGGCCGGCCAGCGGTTCCAGTTCCGGGCCGGGATCCATGCCCATCGCCAGCCGCGCGGCCCGCACGTAGTACAGCCCCTCCAGCGCGCTCTCCTTGGCCAGCATCGCCTGTTTGACGCTGGTGGCCTGCTCGATCTGGGAGGCGGCCGCGGTGTAGCGCTCCGACGCGTCGGCCAGCGCCTGCCTGGACGCGTCGTCGGTCCCGGTCAGGTTGAGCACCTGACCGCCGAGTCGTTCGATCAGCCGGCGTGCCTCCGCCTTGGCGTCCGCCAGCGCCATCGCGTTGCGTTCACCGGCGGACTTCGATGCCGTGTACACGGCGAACACGATCGCCGCGAGCACCAGCACGACCAGCAGCAACAGCACGCCGTTCATGCCGACCAGCCTACCGACGACCCGCCGCCCCAACCGGTGCCGCCGACCGGTGTGCCGTTACGCCGAGCGCGGAATACACCGCGTCCGACAACGCCACGCTGCGCGGGTCCGCGTGGGCCTTGGTGGCGTCGAAGTTGTTCATCACATACGCGTAGCCGATCCGGTGCTCCAGATCGGCGAAGCCGAACGAACCGCCCGACCCGCCGTGGCCGAAGACCCGCCGGTTCGGCCCGGCGTGGCCGCGCTGGTTGAGCATGTAGCCCAGCCCCCAGCCGTGGTCGGCGACGCGCGGACCGAGTACCAGGTCAGGGTCGAAGCCGCCCTGGGACATCCGGCAGCGTTCCAGGTGTCCGCGGCTGATCAGCTGCTCCCGGGCCAGTGCGTGGTACACGGTCGCGAGCCCGACCGCGCTGACGTGACCGTTGGTGGCGGGGAACTCGGCGGCCCGCCAGCCGGTGAGGTCGGCCGAACCGAGTTCATCGTCGGGGATGAATCCCATCGCGACGGCCAGTCCCGCCATCGGATGCTCGTCGAGCCGTTCCGGGTGCGCGGGTGCGCCACCGGCAGCCAGCACGTCGCGGATGTGCGGTTTGTTGACCATCTCGGCGCACCGGTGATGTTCGGTGTGCGGCAGTCCGATGTGGACGTCCGCGCCGAGGGGTTCGGCGATCTCGGTGCGCAGGAACCGGCCCGGCGACCGGCCGGTGACCCGGCGCACGATCTCGCCGAGGATGAATCCGAACGTCACCATGTGATAGCCCTGCGCGGCGCCGGGCGGCCACCACGGCCCGGCGGCGGCCAGCGCCGCGCACACCGCATCCCAGTCCAGGGTCTGCTCCGGGCGCATCGGGGTGCGCGGCCCGATCACCCCGGACCGGTGGCCCAGCACCATCGCGGTGGTGATCGCGTCCTTGCCGGCCTGCCCGAACTCGGGCCAGTACCGCGCGATCGGGGCGTCCAGATCGATCTCGCCGCGGTCGGCGAGCAGGTGGACACAGGTGGCGGTCAGTCCCTTGGACCCGGAGAAGACGCTGGCCAGGGTGTCACGGCGCCAGGACAGGCGGCCCTCGGCATCGGCGGAGCCGCCCCACAGATCCACCACCAGTTCGCCGTCGACCCACACCGCCACCGCGGCACCGATCTCACCACGTTCGGTGAAGTTGTCGACGAAGGCGGTGCGGACACCCTCGAACCCCGGCGCGCATGTCCCGTGCACCGCCGGGATGGACCGGACGGGCTGGAAGGTCTCGCTCATGAGGGCTCCGATCGAGCGGACGGTGTTCGAGCGGACGGTGTTCGGGCGGACGGTGTTCGAGTGGACGGGAACCGAACCGCGGCGCTGTGGGCAGTTTTCCGAAATCGTAGGGGCGGATTCACCGCCCGCTCCACGACCGTTGAGAGTGCAATCTTTCCGTGACCGGATCGCAGCCAACTGACTGCCGGTGGGCCCGAAAAGACCCGAAGAGCACCCAAAGAGAAAAGGTCAGAGGGCGGGGCGCCCTCTGACCTGCGGAGCGGGCGACGGGAATCGAACCCGCACTACTAGCTTGGAAGGCTAGGGCTCTACCATTGAGCTACGCCCGCAGTGTGCAGCACCAGCAGACTTTACCGGGAAGCCTGGAATCAAATCCAACTGACAGCTTCGCATGACGGGGCCGTAGTATCTCGCGTGGTCAGTGTTGCACCGCCGCGTGCGACGCCGGCCACGTGCCAGCACACGGGGTGTAGCGCAGCTTGGTAGCGCATCCGCTTTGGGAGCGGAAGGTCGCAGGTTCAAATCCTGTCACCCCGACCACCGCGCCGGCGGCGAATCCGGCACCATCCGACATCCGAGACAACCAGACCCCGAGACAGCGAGGAGCAACCGTCGTGAAGAGCACCGTGGAGAAGTTGAGCCCCACCCGGGTGCGTATCAACGTGGAGGTGCCCTTCACCGAGTTGCAACCGGACTTCGACCGGGCCTACAAGGAGCTCGCCAAGCAGGTGCGGCTGCCCGGCTTCCGGCCCGGCAAGGCGCCGGCCAAACTGCTGGAGGCCCGCATCGGTCGGGAGGCGATGCTCGACCAGGTCGTCAGCGACGCGATCCCGGCCCGCTACTCCGAGGCGGTGGCCAGCTCCGACGTGCGCCCGCTGGGCCAGCCCGACATCGAGATCACCAAGAAGGAATACGGCGAGACCATCGAGTTCACCGCCGAGGTCGACATCCGGCCCGACATCGAGCTGCCGGACCTCGAGGCGCTGAAGATCAAGGTCGACCCGATCGAGGTCACCGACGAGGACATCGACGCCGAGCTGCAGAACCTGCGCGCCCGGTTCGGCACCCTCAAGGGTGTCGAGCGTCCGGTGCAGGACGGCGACTTCGTCTCGATCGACCTGTCCGCGACCGTGGACGGCACCCCGGTGCCGGAGGCCGCCACCGAAGGGCTGTCGCACGAGGTCGGCTCCGGTCAGCTCATCGAGGGCCTGGACGAGACCCTCGTCGGCATGACCGAGGGCGAGACCAAGACCTTCACCAGCAAGCTGGTGGCCGGCGAGCATGCCGGTAAGGAGGCCGAGGTGACGGTCACCGTCAAATCGGTCAAGGAACGTGAACTGCCCGAGCCCGACGACGAGTTCGCACAGCTGGCCAGCGAGTTCGACACCATCGAGGAGTTGCGCGAGAGCCTCGCCGAGCAGGTGCGCCGGGTCAAGCGGGTGCAGCAGGCCGAGCAGATCCGCGACAAGGCGCTGGAGGTGTTGCTCGAGCAGGTCGAGGTGCCGTTGCCGGAGAAGGCGGTGCAGGCGCAGATCGACGACACCCTGCACAACGCCATCCACGACCTCGATCACGATGAGGAGCGGTTCGCCGAGGTGCTCGCCGCGCGGGGGAGCAGCCGCGAGGAGTTCGACGCCGAGAACCGCGCCAACGCGGAGAAGGCGATCAAGACCCAGTTGCTCGTCGACGCGATCGCCGATCACCTCGAGATCCAGGTCGGGCAGGAGGACATCACCGAACGGCTGGTGCTGATGTCGCGCCAGTACGGCGTGGAGCCGCAGCAGATGCTCGCCTTCCTGCAGCAGAACAACCAGCTTCCGGTGATGTTCGCCGATGTGCGGCGCGGCCTGGCGATCGCGGCGGTGGTGCACCGCGCCACCGTCACCGACACCGACGGCAATGTGCTCGACACCAGCGAGTTCTTCGGCCCCCGGGAGAAGGCCGAAGGCGGCGAGACCGAGCAGGCGGCCGGGTCCGGCGATGCGGCCGACGACGCCCCGGAGAACGCCGCAGACGAGTCCCCGGAGAACGCCGCAGACGAGGCGTGAGCCGAGTCGAAGTGACGCTCTGAGCGAACGCGGCCCGGTCAGGGACTGTCTGAGGCTTCAGGTTGGTTAGTGTCGTGAACAAGCGAAGCCGCGTTACCAAGACGGAAAGAAAGCAGGTATCCAGTCGTGACTGACATGCGTTCCGCGGGACAGGGGCTCAACCTGGTTGACTCGGTGTACGAGCGGTTGCTCGCCGAGCGCATCATCTTCCTGGGCTCCCAGGTGGACGACGAGATCGCCAACCGGTTGTGCGCCCAGATCCTGCTGCTGGCAGCCGAGGACCCGACCAAGGACATCTCGCTGTACATCAACTCCCCGGGTGGGTCGATCAGCGCCGGTATGGCCATCTACGACACGATGGTGCTCGCGCCGTGCGACATCGCCACTTACGCGATGGGCATGGCCGCCTCGATGGGGCAGTTCCTGCTCGCCGCCGGAACCAAGGGCAAGCGCTACGCGCTGCCGCACGCCCGCATCCTGATGCACCAGCCGTTGGGCGGGGTGACCGGTAGTGCGGCCGACATCGCGATCCAGGCCGAGCAGTTCGCGCTCATCAAGAAGGAGATGTTCCGGCTCAACGCCGAGTTCACCGGGCAGCCCATCGAACGTATCGAGGCCGATTCCGACCGGGACCGCTGGTTCACCGCGCAGGAGGCGCTCGAATACGGGTTCGTCGACCACGTCATCACCCGCGCCGATGTCAATGGAGTCTCTAATGCATAACCTGCACCTGCCGCCGCACCTGGATCCCCGCGTCCAGCCCCAGGCGCGCTACATCCTGCCGTCGTTCATCGAGCACTCCAGCTTCGGTGTCAAGGAGTCCAACCCGTACAACAAGCTGTTCGAGGAACGCATCATCTTCCTCGGCGTGCAGGTCGACGACGCGTCGGCCAACGACGTCATGGCCCAGCTGCTGGTGCTGGAGTCGTTGGATCCCGACCGCGACATCACCATGTACATCAACTCGCCGGGCGGCTCGTTCACGTCGCTGATGGCGATCTACGACACCATGCAGTACGTCCGGGCCGACATCCAGACCGTCTGCCTCGGCCAGGCCGCCTCGGCCGCGGCGGTGCTGCTGGCGGCCGGCACCAAGGGCAAGCGGATGGCGCTGCCGAACGCGCGGGTTCTGATCCACCAGCCTGCGCTCGCCGGTGTCATTCAGGGCCAGTTCTCCGACCTGGAGATCCAGGCCGCCGAGGTCGAGCGGATGCGCACCCTGATGGAGCACACCCTGGCCCACCACACCGGTAAGGATCCCGAGACGATCCGTCGCGACACCGACCGCGACAAGATCCTCACCGCGGAACAGGCCAAGGAATACGGCATCATCGACACCGTCCTGGAGTACCGCAAGCTGTCCGCCCAGACCGCCTGACACGGTGCCCGGCGACCCGGCCCCAAGGTCCGTCTGCCCAGGTCATCGGCGCCGAACAGGGCGGTATCGTGGGTGGGGCCAACGTCGCGACGCCTGGTCGGTTCACCCGGCGCATCGTCGTGTCCGGCGTTGATGCGGTAACGCATGCGACACGCCAAGGACACGGCGGCGCGTTCCGGGGCACCTCCGGGCGGCTACGCGCTATGTTCGGCGCAGAGAGTTGAAACACCCACTCGAGCGATTCGGCTTTATCGGTCGCCCCGGGTGGGGACATACGGGTAGCGTCGGGACCAACACATCCGAGTGCGGGTTCCGGAGCGGCCCGTATGACCGATCAGTACCGACTGCGAACAGGAAGTAGGACCTCACCACCATGGCGCGCATTGGAGACGGCGGTGACCTGCTGAAGTGCTCGTTCTGCGGCAAGAGTCAGAAGCAGGTCAAGAAGCTCATCGCGGGCCCTGGCGTGTACATCTGCGACGAGTGCATCGATCTCTGCAACGAGATCATCGAAGAAGAGCTGGCCGACGCCGACGAGGTCAAACTCGACGAGTTGCCGAAACCGGCCGAGATCCACGAGTTCCTGGAGAGCTACGTGATCGGCCAGGAAAGCGCCAAGCGCACTCTCGCGGTCGCCGTCTACAACCACTACAAGCGCATCCAGGCCGGTGAGAAGTCGCGGGATTCGCGTTCCGAGCCGGTCGAGTTGGCCAAGTCCAACATCCTGATGCTCGGGCCCACCGGCTGCGGCAAGACCTACCTCGCGCAGACGCTGGCCAAGATGCTCAACGTGCCGTTCGCGATTGCCGATGCGACGGCGCTGACCGAAGCCGGTTATGTCGGTGAGGACGTCGAGAACATCCTGCTGAAGCTGATCCAGGCGGCCGACTACGACGTCAAGCGGGCCGAGACCGGGATCATCTACATCGACGAGGTCGACAAGATCGCCCGCAAGAGCGAGAACCCGTCGATCACCCGGGATGTGTCCGGTGAGGGTGTGCAGCAGGCGCTGCTGAAGATCCTGGAGGGGACGCAGGCGTCGGTGCCCCCGCAGGGCGGGCGCAAGCATCCGCATCAGGAGTTCATCCAGATCGACACCACCAATGTGCTGTTCATCGTCGCCGGTGCGTTCGCCGGGCTGGAGAAGATCGTCCAGGACCGGGTCGGCAAACGTGGGTTGGGCTTCGGTGCCGAGGTGCACTCCAAGTCCGAGATCGACACCACCGACCACTTCGCCGAGGTCATGCCCGAGGACCTCATCAAGTACGGGCTGATCCCCGAGTTCATCGGCCGGCTGCCGGTCGTCGCCTCGGTGACCAACCTGGACAAGAACTCGCTGGTGCAGATCCTGTCCAAGCCGAAGAACGCGTTGGTCAAGCAGTACACCAAGCTGTTCGAGATGGACGGTGTGGAGCTGGAGTTCACCGACGACGCGCTCGAGGCGATCGCCGATCAGGCCATCCACCGCGGCACCGGCGCCCGTGGCCTGCGCGCGATCATGGAGGAAGTGCTGCTGCCGGTGATGTACGACATCCCCAGCCGCGACGACGTCGCCAAGGTCGTGGTGACCAAGGAGACCGTCCTGGACAACGTCCTGCCGACGATCGTGCCGCGTAAGCCGTCGCGCGCCGAACGCCGCGACAAGACCGCCTGACGACGATCAAGCGGCGAGCGCCAGCGAGTCGCGTTGAGAAGTCAGGCCATCGGACCCGCCTGACGACGATCAAGCGGCGAGCGCGCCAGAGACCACCGAAACTCCTCCCCCCCCCCCCCCCGCCCCCCGGCCCGGGGGGGGGGGGGCCCCCCGGGGGGGCCCCCCCCCCACCCCGACCCCGTCCGCTCCCGACACCTGGAGACACCATGACCGTTCCCGGCACCCTCGGCACGGGCCGCCTCTCACCCGTCGTCG
>Ga0310822_100151_pt1 | contig 69037 bp, 64 predicted proteins | sample P4_ome_2_FD_201313 | JGI IMG/M metagenome (GOLD analysis project Ga0310822, IMG submission 201313) | Sorghum-adapted microbial communities from Joint BioEnergy Institute, Emeryville, California, United States - P4_Day56_Rep2 | ecosystem: Engineered > Bioreactor > SSF (Solid state fermentation) >... | reverse complement strand
ACGACCTTCTTCGACCCGGCCGGCGGCGGCGACCCGATCCTCTTCCAGCACCTGTTCTGGTTCTTCGGCCACCCCGAGGTCTACATCATGATCCTGCCGGGCTTCGGCATCATCAGCCAGGTCGTCGCGACCTTTTCCCGGAAGCCCGTTTTCGGCTACATGGGCATGGTCTACGCCATGGTGGCGATCGGCGTCATCGGCTGCATCGTCTGGGCCCACCACATGTTCACCGTCGGCATGAACGCCGATACGCGCGCCTATTTCGCCGCGGCCAGCATGGTCATCGCGGTGCCGACCGGCATCAAGGTGTTCAGCTGGATCGCCACCATGTGGGGCGGCTCGATCCGGTTCGACACGCCGATGCTGTTCGCGATCGGCTTCATCTTCGTCTTCGTGATCGGCGGAGTCACCGGCGTGGTGCTGGCAAACGCCGGCGTCGATACGATCATGCACGATACCTACTACGTGATCGCGCACTTCCACTACGTGCTGTCGCTCGGCGCCGTGTTCGCGATCTTTGCCGGCTTCTATTACTGGTTCTCCAAGATGTCCGGGCGAACCTATTCAGAGGCGCTGGGGAAGCTCCATTTCTGGACGTTCTTCCTCGGGGTCAACCTGGCGTTCTTCCCGATGCACTTCCTCGGCCTCGCCGGCATGCCGCGGCGCTATCCCGACTATCCGGACGCCTATGCCGGATGGAACCTCGTATCCTCGATCGGTGCCTTCATCGGCTTCGCATCGGTTCTCCTGTTCGTCGGGATCGTCGTGCATGCGTTCCTGCGGGGCAAACGGGCCGCCGCGAATCCGTGGGGCGACGGTGCGACCACCCTGGAATGGAGCCTGCCCTCGCCGCCGCCGTTCCACAGCTTCGACGAGCTGCCGCGGGTGACATGAACGACGGCGCCCGCGCGCCGGCGTGGGAAAACGGAACCCTCAGGAGTGCGCCCGGCCGTCGGGCGCGCTCAGGCGCGCGCGCCGACCGCCGTGGTGGCCCGGGCGTTTCCGGTTGCGAGGAGCCTGGAGAGGGCGCGGGGCCGCTCGATGAGGTCGGCGAGGGTGTAGCGGTCGAGGACGGCGAGGAATGCGCCGAGCGCCTCGCCGAGCACCGCTCGCAGGACGCAGGCGCTCTCGATCCGGCACTTCGCCGCGACCGGGTCGAAGCACTGCACCAGCGCCAGATCCTCCTCCATCCGGCGCACCACCTCGCCCAGGTTGATCGCACCCGCCGGCCGTGCCAGGCGGATGCCGCCGCCCTTGCCGCGGACCGTCTCAACGTAGCCGAGAAGCCCCAGCTGGTGGACGATCTTCATCAGGTGGTTCCGCGAGATGCCATAGCTCTCCGACACCTCGGCAATCGTCGCCAGCCCGTCCCGCTTGAGCCCGAGATACATCAGCACCCGAAGCGAATAGTCCGTGTAGAGCGTCAGCCGCATCGCCGCTATGCCTCCGTTCGCACCCGGCCGCAAAAAGCCGGGTCCGGCAAGATGTTACACCGATGCCTCTTTTTCAACCGCCCCGGCTGCGTCTCGAGACGATTGCCGATCCTGTCGCGCTCCGGAACGCGGCGAACAGGCCCCGCGGCGCGGTGGAATTGCTGCATGCGGCGTTCTCTCATAACATTCTCTGAAGTTGCATGTTAACACATCGCGCCGGATTCCACAGACCCTTGCAGCGGACGCATCACGAAAGGCCTAAGATGCCAAAGCATCCTTCAGTAAAGCACATCCTCGACGACGTCCTCTACCTGGACATCGATATCGGCAACGACGCTCCGGTCCTGCAGCGGATCGCCGATTGCGTTCGCAGGACGCGGCCGCTCATTGAGGAATGCTCCCGGGAGCACGGCCGCGCGACCGTAATGGTCGCGCTCGTCGCCATGGTCACGACCATGGCCGCCGGCACCGACGATTCCGGCGAGATCGCCGAGGCCTTCCGGCGGCATGCCGAATTGCTGGACATTCGCGACGATATCGGTCAGCCGGTCGGGCGCGCCTGAACCGTGCCTCGGACCCACGCTCCGGTCAGTGCAACGGGGCCGTTCCACGCGATGTCGGATCACGATGTCCCTGTCCCCCGCCCCGTCGACCGGTCCGGCCGAGTTTACCGGGCGCGGATCGTTTCAACCGGGGATGGTCGTCTGCGTCTCCTGCCGTTCCGTGGCCATCGCCGAAAGCTCGGCGGCGTTCGGGCAGAAGGTCCGGTAACCATCGCGATCGGCCGAGGCGAGCCACCGCCGGCAGGTGCGCGTGGCCGTGCAAAGCGCGCAGCTGCGCTCGAGCTCGCGGCGAAAGGCCCGGTTGGCGAGAAACGGGTGGCCGCTTGCGCCCACCCGCTCCAGCATGCGCCGGAATTGCCCCGGGTCGCGCCAGGCGTTCCGGGCCAGGGCCGCGACTTCGATCTCCGTCTGGAGGCCCAGATCCGCCCGCATGGACGCGTCCATCGAGGCGAGTTCCCTACGCGACCGCTCCGTCTCGAGCCAGCGTCGGACGGCCCGGCCGGTTCCTTCCCAAAGGGCTCGAATCTCCACGGTGTCCTCCGAAAGGATGTTCAAAATTCATTCGTGGCCGAATGTTCGCGATCGCTCATTGACCGAGCGCAATTTCGCGGTCGATCGAAGGGCTCCGATCGCACCGGAAATGAGCCGCGCCGCTGCCTGGAAACACGGCCTTGGTCAGCCGCGCAAATGTTTCGGCCCTCTTTGTCGCAGCGCAAGGACCTCGCCGTCGTGGCCGCCTACATATCGGCTATCCTGCGATGAAGAGATCTCAGCCCATGAGTCATTCCGCCGTCCAAAAGCATGCGCCGGGCCGGACCGGGTTTGCGCTTCTCGCGCTTGGCTTCCGTCCCTTCTTTCTTCTGGCCGGCTTGGCCGCCGCCGCGTCCGTGCCGCTGTGGCTGCTGACGATGCAAGGCGCCGTATCGGTGAGCTCCCACCTTGCGCCCGCCCTGTGGCACGGTCACGAAATGGTGTTCGGCTTCGGCCTGGCGGTCGTCGCCGGCTTCGTGTTGACCGCGACCGCGAACTGGACCGGTCGGCGCACGACCGCCGGCACCGGCCTCGCCGCACTCGCCGTCCTGTGGCTGGCCGGCCGCATCCTGTTGTCGGCCGGCGAAACCGCGCCGGCCTGGCTCGCCGTTGCGGTCGACGCGGCGTTTGCGCCGACGCTCGCGCTTGTGCTCCTTCGGCCGATCCTGGAAACGCGGAATCACCGGAACCTGATCTTCCCGGTCATCCTTCTGGTCATGGGCGCGGTCAACCTCGCCTTCCATGCCGCGGCGCTCGGCCTGATGCCGCTCGATCCGAGCCAGATCCTCCGTGCGGCGGTCGATCTCATCGTGTTGATGATCGTCATCATCGGCGGCCGCGTCATCCCGCTCTTCACCCGGAACGTCCTGCCGGACGCCGGTGTCCGATCGACCCTGCCGGACACGCCGGTCATCGCCGCGGCGGCGCTCTTCGTCGTGGCCGACCTCGTCTTGGGACGCGGGCCGGTCGTGGGCGTCGCCGCCCTGGCCGCGGCGCTGGCGAACGGCGCGCGGATGATCGGCTGGCGCGGCTTCGCGGCGCGGCATATGCCGATCCTCTGGATCCTGCATGTCGGCTACGCCTGGGTCGTCGTCGCCTTCGCGCTGCGCGCTCTGGCCGAGCTGACCGGATGGGTGCCCGCGGACGCGGCGCTGCACGCCTTCACCGTCGGCGCGATCGGTACGATGACGCTCGGCATGATGTCGCGTGTCGCCCTCGGCCACACCGGCCGGAGGATCGTCGCCGCCCCGCCGACCGTCGTCGCCTATGCGCTCGTGCTCGCGGCCGCCTTCCTGCGCGTGCTCGCGCCGATGGCTTCGGGGGAGGGATATCTCGGCCTGCTGATGTTCTCCGGCATGCTGTGGACCGCCGCCTTTTTGATATTCGCCGCAGTATACGCCCCCATCCTCGCCCGGCCGCGCGCCGACGGCAGGCCCGGTTGAGGCAACCGCCGCGACGAATTGGACGGAGATCCCCGGATGAACCTTCCCAACTTCTTTCTTGCTGCACCGCGAATAACCGTCCGCGACCCGCTGAGCGCCTTCCTCGGCGCCGCCGATGGCGGCGTCCTCGAATACGGCTACGCCGATGCCGTCAAGCTGGCCGGTCATTCCTGTCCAACGGTCGCCGCCGCCTATCTGATCTGTGTGCGGGCCCTGCGCCGCCTCTACGGCCGCGCGATGCCGGTCCGCGGCGAGATCTCGGTCCATCTGCGCGAGCAGCCCGACGAAGGGGTAGCCGGAGTGATGGCGGGTATCGCCACGCTTCTCACCGGCGCCGCCGGGGAAACCGGCTTCAAGGGCATCGGCGGCCGCTTCGACCGGCGCGGCTTGCTCACCTTCGGCGAAGACATCCGGGGCATCATGGCCTTCCGCCGCCGCGACAATGGCGCCGGCGTGCAGGCCTTCCTGGACACGGGCGTGGTACCGGGTGACCCGGCGGCCAACGACCTGCTGCGGCGCCAGATCGCCGGCGCGGCGGATGCGACCGAAGCGGTGCGGTTCCGCACGCTGTGGCAGGACCGGGTTCGCCGCATGCTCATCGACCACGCCGACGACGACCGGCTGATCCGGCTCGAAGACTGGCCGATCCCCGAGGGGAAGGCCTGACGGCCGCCCTTCCCCGGACCGACGGCCTTCCGCGGGAGGCGTCGCGGAGGGTGTGCGACCTCCATTTGTAAGAGAAGACAAGTCTTTCGACGGCAGAAGAAGCCGGATGCCAGGTCCTTCGACGCAGAAGCCACGGAACGGCACATCTGGGCTGCAGAATCTGCATGGCCGTATTTGCGGCAGCGCAATGAAGCGACCGACGACGACACCGATATCGAGGGTATGCAGAGGCCGTGGCGCGGACGCGGTGTCCGGGCGAGCCGAGCGGCCCGAAGAGCAAAGGACGAGGCCATGACCAATAAAAGGACCGGGAAATGGGTCGGGGCGGCGCGGAACCGGTGGCCGCTCGGCCGCGGTGTCGCCATTTACATGCGGCCGGAGACGGCCCGGCGCCATCTCGAGGCCGGCGAGCGGCTCGGCGACCGGATGATCGCTGCCGGCGCCCTAATCCGTCGCGTTCTGCACGATCTTTTCGCGCCGCTCGACATTGGCAAGCCGGCAAACGGACGCAACGCCGAGCCGAAGACCTCGGACCGTATCGAGCCTCTGAAAGATAAGGCGGCCTGACGGCACGACGGATGGAAATGGAATCCCGAGAGGGGAACACCGCGTCGATCATGCGCCGCCGCGAGGGGCGCCGCCCCGGGGAGCGCTCGAAACGCGCCCGTCCCGGCGGCGATCTTCACCGGGAGACGCGACGGTCGGATCGGCCGCCGATAAGAGTCCAAAGGCGCGGGCCTTGCGTCGCGGCACTTCGCCACCCAAGGCGCAAATCATTGCGCGAGGCATCGTCCTCCGCAGCGCCCCTTTCAAGTTTTATCGAAAATGTGACTTTCAGCGGCCACGGAATCCGAGAGAAACGCCGATGACCTACGTCGTTACGGAAGCGTGCATCAAGTGCAAGTACATGGACTGCGTGGAGGTGTGCCCGGTGGACTGCTTCTACGTTGGCGAGAACATGCTGGTGATCCATCCGGACGAGTGCATCGACTGCGGCGTGTGCGAGCCGGAGTGCCCGCCGGAGGCGATCGTGCCGGACACCGAGCCGGGGGTCGAGCGGTGGCTCGAGCTCAACCGCGAGTACTCCGCCATCTGGCCGAACATCACCCGCAAGGGCGAGCCCCCGGCCGATGCCGACGACTACAAGGACGTGCCCAACAAGTTCGAAAAGTACTTCAGCCCAAAGCCCGGAACGCCCGAAGGCTAGCCACCCCTCCGCAGCCGACGGCACCGACACACGCTCCCCGGCTGCGACGTCGGCACACGGCCGCGCTTTGACCTGAGTCAAACGGCTCTCGCCGCCTGCACGCTTAATCTATCGTCCGACAACAGCGGATGGCGACCCGAGCGCGGCGGATGCGACAATGCGTCCAGCCACCGACCGGGCGAGAGCCTCGGCCGATTCGATCTCGACGGGGTCGGCATGCCGCTGGCGCAGCAGACGGGGGCGCGATGGTCTTGGGCATCCTTACCAAGAGCGCGTGTCAGGCACGGGACCGCGACATGCCCGGGATTGCGCTCGCCGAGGACGGGGGTACGAACACCGCCCTCACCCGGGCCGCAAACGCGGATGGCAGCGCGTCAGGCGCCTTCGGCCATGGCGGCCAGCGTGTCGCGGTCGAGGATCTCGATCCTGTCGCCCGGCCGTCGCGCGATGATCTTCTTCTGCTTGAGCCGGCTGAACACCCGGCTCGTGGTCTCGATGCTGAGGCCAAGATAGTCGCCGATCTGGGACCGGCTCATCGGCACCGACACCGGGTTCGACTTCTGGCCACGTTGGGCCGCGCGTTCCGAAAGCATGATCAGAAAGGACGCCACCTTCTCCTGCGCCGTCTTGCGCCCGAGCAGAACCATCTGGTCCTGCGCGGCTGCGAGCTCGTGGCTGGCCATGCCGAACAGACGCTGTTCCATGGCGGGGAACCGCTCAAGCAGCCGCTGCAGCTCGGGCCGAGAAAATCGGCAGAGGTCCACGACCGTGATGCTCTCCGCGCTGTAGTGATAGACGCTCTCGCTGCCGAAGCCGAGAAAGTCGCCTGGGAACAGGAAGCCGGTGATCTGCCGCCGGCCATCGGGCAGCAGCCGGTACACCATCATGGTCCCGGCGGTGATGTTGAACAATCGATCCGCAGGCTCGCCTTCGACAAACAGAGTCTCGCCCGGTTGCAGCCGCCGCGCCGACACGATATCGGCCATATGGTAAAGGTCCTCCGGCGCCAGCGGGGCACAGATCGACAGGCTCCGAACCCTGCAATCGCTGCACGGCGAACTTGGATCGACGGTTCGCGTCGGGCGGCCCGGTCTATCGGCGATAGGCGACATCGAAACCTGGAGCATTTCTCTGTCCGGGAAACTTTCCACAGCGGCATAGAAATAAGAGTAAACGCCCGGCATTCAACGCGGGCGGCCCTTCGATCGGCTCCCGGCCCGCAAGACAGGACAATCTACCGATTCAGGCCCATGCCGGGGCATGCAGGAAATCTAGCAGGTCGAAGCCACCGGTGCCGTGCGACGATTTGTCCCGGAGCGGCGGATCGCGTCGGGTGGCGGCACCATCCGTCACGGGGACCGGCCCGGCACCGCTTTTTGGCTTTCGATTCGCTAACCGTGGAGCTGCCAGCCAGGGCCACGCCATGACCCGATCCATCACCACGGCGCCGCTGTCCCCCGAGCAGATTCCGCAGGCGTTCCCGCTCATCCAGGCCGTGCGGCCGGATCTCGATCTCGGAACCTGGCGCGCCTTCGCGCAGCAATTGGCCGCCCCCGAAGCGGCCGCGGAGCATGGCATCGTGGCCGCACGCGGCAAAAACGGCTACCTGCTTGGTCTCGTCACCTATCGGATAAAGCGCGACCTCGGCTACGGTCCGGTTCTGCTCGCCGAGCATTTCGTCGCGCTCGACCTCATCGATCGGGCGCCGGTGGCAGCGGCGCTGATCGCGGCTCTCGACGAAGTCGGGCATCACCATGGCTGCGTCGCGCTGCGCGCGATTCTGCCGAGGCCGCAGGCCGGCCTTCGCGGTAGCTTTCGCGCCGCCGGCTACCGGCCCGACGGGGCGGTTTTATGCAAACGAATTGGAGACGGACGCGCCATCCGGTCGCGGGCAAAGAGCGCATTTGCCGGCAGCGATCCGTCGCCGCGTAGCCGACCGGGTCGGTCGGGCACCTGGTCCCCGGCGGCAGGCGACAAGACGCCGCCTTGACCGTGGTCAAAGTCGAGTCCGTCGCAATCGGCGAAAATGAGAAGCGATGGTCTGGGCGGGACTTGAGCCGGCTTACCGTGGCGCCCGCGCGACCGGCCGGCTGTGACCCGGCCAACAGGGCAGGCATGAGGGGCTTACAATGCCACGAGAGAGGCTGACCGAGACGCTTGTTCTTGGGCTGACGCCAAGCGGGCGCGGCGCGGTGATCTGGGACACCGAACTGTGGGGCTTTGGCTGCCGCCTGCCCGGTAGCGGCGGCGAGCCTACCTATTTCGTCTATTACCGAACCTGGGGCCAGGGCCTCCGACGACGTCTGGATCTCGGGACGCGACGGAGCTTGACCTGCGCGCAGGCGCGCAAGATGGCGCAGGACCTGATCGGTCGGAATGCGCCGCATCAATTCGGCCGAGTCGTGCCGAAGAGCCGGCACCCGGCGTCATCGCGCGGGCATGAACGGCGAGAGCCGGCCTCCCGGGCCCCGGGGTCCGCCGCGCCGTCCTGAGAGAACTGCGGCATGCGGCCGTCGAGGCATCGAAACGGGCGCTGCGGCGCCAATGCGCCGGTAGACCGTCTCTTCCGCAGGCTCGCGATCGCGTTCGCGTCTCGCGACCGTCTCGCCGCCCGGGAGAAAGCCCGGCGCATGCTGTCGGATTACGTCGAACGCCAAGAAGACCGACAAAGCCGCCGTTCCGTCGGCGGCTTGACCGGATTGACGGACGGCACCGATCCCGGAGCCGGATCCAAACCCGCACCGTAACGCCGTTGGCCCACGCGGCCACGAGGAGTTTATCGGCCGACAATCGCCGCCCCCGCCCTGTGCCGACAGGTTCACTCGCCGCCGGCCCGCCCGGGAACGATCCGCCGATGCCCTTCACGGGCAAAGAAGAACCCGTTGGAGAACGGCGCGAAGCCGGCGATCTTGGCCAGCTCTTCGGTGGCGGCCGGCGCTTCCTTCCTTCCGTCGATCACGGCGCGGTAGAGGGCCGCCACCGCAACCATGTCAACCTTGTGCGGCGACAGGCGGAAGCCATCGACCCCGAACTCGCTGAGCGCGCCGCACTGCTCCAGCAGTTGGCAAATGGAATGGGACATGGTCTGCGTGCCGTTGACGGTAAGGAACGGCTCTCCGTCCAGGGTCTTCACGGCCATGCCGTCCGGGTCCAGACCGCACACGAACTGGCAGCCGTCCTTGTGCAGGCCATGCGCCCGCGCATGATAGCAGCGGACCGAAAGCGCCAGCGGGACGCGTCCGAACACCTGTACCTCGATCTCCACGCCCGGCACCGCGCGCGCCAGCACGCCGACGGCGGCGCCCGAAAGCTCGAAGGGCAGACAGACGCGCGAAGCGCCGCGTTGCGCAAGGACTCGGAGCGTCCCTTCGTTGTAGACGTTGATGAAGGGGCCGATCACATGCGGCCGGCCGGCCAGCTGGGCGACGAGCGCCAGGTCGTTGGCCTCGACGAGCCGATCCGCTTCGGCGGCCAGCTCGGCGCCCTGCCGCCGCTCCCTCGCCTCCGCGATCAGGCCGAGGCTGGACAGCACCACCTGCTTGCCGCCGCGTTCGAGCCGGTCGATGACCGCCGGAAGGAACGGCTCGTGAAACGGCGCGCGCTTCGAGCAGACGACCTCCCCGACATAAACCACGTCCACCGGCGCTTCATCGGCGACCCGGAAATAGAAGTCGCGCCACTGGTCCGCCGCCCAGTTGAAGAGAACCGGGCCAAGGGAGAGATAAGGCGTTCGCCGCTGCCCGTCGGTCATCGCCAGCGCGCCTCATAGGCACCGGCCGTGTCCCGGTTGCCCTCCGTGATCCCGTCAAGGGGGTCAGCGGGAACGGGTTCGCCTCGGGCGAGCGCGTCGAGCGCCGCGCGGAACGCGCGGACGACCTGGGAAACATAGGCGCGCCCCCGCTGCCGCCCCTCGATCTTGAGCGCGCTGACGCCGGCTCTTGCGAGCTGGGGAAGAATCTCGATCGCGTTGAGGCTGATCGGCTCCTCGAACAGGTAGCCGGCCGGGCCCTCCGCGGGTACGAACCGTCCTTTGCACAAGGTCGGATACCCGGCCGGCTCACCCTGTCGATACCGGTTGATCGTGAAGTTCCCCAGGCGCGACAGGACATGATCGCCTTCGTCCTCGTAACGGACATGGCTCGCGGGCGAGCACACGCCGTCCTTGTTTGGCGAGCGGCCGGTCGCGTAGGAGGACAGAGAGCATCGACCTTCGGCCATGACGCACATCCCGCCGAAGGCAAAGACTTCCAGCTCGACATCGACCTCCGCGCGAACGCGCTCGATGTCCGCCACGGTGAGCACCCGCGGCAGGACGACGCGCCGGACGCCGAAGGCCTCCGCGTAGAAGCGGATCGCCTCGGGACTCGAGGCCGTGGCCTGCACCGAAAGATGCCGGCGCAACCCCGGATGCCGCTGGGCCGTGTAGTCGAGCAGCCCCAGATCGGCGAGGATCACCGCATCGGCGCCAAGCCGCGCCGCGTCGTCGACCGCCGCCTGCCAGGGCGCAAGGTTGCCGGCCTCCGGATAGGTATTGATTGCGACGAACAGCTTGCAGCCGCGCTCTCGCGCATAGGCGATGCCCTCGCGCAGTTCCGCGCGGCTGAAGTTGAGGCCCGGAAAGTTGCGTGCGTTCGTCTGGTCCCGGAATCCGGCATAGACCGCATCGGCGCCCGCGTCGACCGCGGCGCGCAGGGCGGCCGGCGTCCCGGCCGGACAGATGAGCTCGATCGGGCTCCCGTTCATGTCCCCGGCCCCGCTCCGGTGGACTCGGTCAGGTCGTGCACCCGCTTGACACCGCCTGCCGATCCCCGAGCGCGCCGGAGGTCACGCCGGAGCCGATCCACCTCTCCGCGCAGGTCTGCCACCGCCGCGCCGAGCGCCTCCTGCCGGACGCGCAGCGGCCCGACAAGCGCCTCCTGCAGCGCCCTGAGATCGCGGTCGGCCATCTCGCCCAGCCGCCGGGCGTGGTTGGCGCATCGCCGCGCGACCGGCCCCGGCAGGCCAAGGCCGCGCAGAAGATCGTTTGGCAGATCGATCTCTTCCGACTCGAGCATGTTGCGGAGCCTCAGGATGACCTCCGTGTCGCCCTCGAACGAAAAATCGCGTGAGAAGAACACCGCGTCTCCATCGATGGTCCCTTCGAGAAGGCGCAGGAGAAGAGCGAACGATCCCCGGATCGTCGCGGTCGGTTTCGGCGGCATTGAATCACGGTCGTGAACCCTTGCGGCAAAGACCGAGTCGCCGCCCAAACGCAGCGTGAAGCCGAACGGCAGATCGGTGGGATAGACGGCGACCAGCACGTCGTCGAACTCGCGAAACCGCTCGAAGATCCGAGGGTGGGACCGGCGGAGACCGCTCACGCCGACCTGCAGCAGAGCCTGCAGCGGCGGCAGCGGCAGGGCGCGCAGGGCAAGACCGGCGATCAGAACCGGCGAAAAGCTTGCACCGGCGCGCGAAGCGGGCCCGGCTCTCATCAGGCGATCGACGTTCCGCCCGCGAAGACGTGCTTCGGGCGATAGCTCGGGCATTTCTCCGGATCGGTCTCGATATGCCCTCCGCCGATCAGATCGAGGCAGTAGGGAATGGCCGGCAGCACCGCCATCAGGCAGTCGCGAATGGCCGAAGGGCTGCCCGGAAGATTGACGATGAGACTGCGCCCGCGGATTCCCGCCGTCTGGCGGGAAAGGATGGCCGTGGGGACCGCCTTGAGGCTGACCGCGCGCATCAGTTCGCCGAATCCCGGCAGCATCTTGTCGCAGACCGACTCGGTGACCTCGGGCGTGATATCCCGCTTCGCGGGCCCGGTTCCGCCCGTCGTGACGACGAGGCCGCAGGCCCCGCCATCGCACAGAGAGATCAGTGCCGTTTCGATGTGGTCCCACTCGTCGGGAACAACCTGCACGTAGGCGCGCCAGGGCGTCACCAGGAGGTCGTTCAGGCAGGCCTGGATCGCCGGCCCGCTGCGGTCTTCGTAGACCCCGGCACTGGCACGGTCGGAAATCGTCAGGATACCGATCCTGCAGCCAGGATCGACCTGCGCCTGGTCTGGAAGAGTGGCGATCACTGCATGCATTTCTGCTCCTCAAAGCCTCCGGCGCGGCATGCCCGTGCGGCAAACGCTCCGCTCAATACTGCGCATGCGGCCGGCTTCCCTTGACCACGGTCAAGTCCCCCCGCAGCGGGTGCCAGAAAGGACCGCACCGCCCACAGCCGCCCCGGCGATCAAGGTTTCGGCCCGCTCGGCCGGCCAAAGCGCGCTTCATCCGCCGCCCGACGGTTCATCGGCTGCACCAGCGCCTTCAGGCTCGCGATCGTCCAGGGCTTCGGCACAAACAGAAGATCGCCCGACGGTGGCACTTCGCCAGGGGCATCCGCGGTTACCACGACCTTGAGTTCGGGCCGGAGCGCCTGCGCCGTCGCGGCCAGTTCGCGCCCGTCCATGTCCGGGATGTCCTGATTGGCGAACAGCAGAGCGACCTCCGGATGGGCCGCCAGCCGCGCCAGGGCGCCGGATCCGTCCCCGGCCTCGAGGACAAGACAGCCAAGGGCTTCGAACGCCGTCGCGGCGATGTGCCGCGCCATCGCGTTGTCGGCCACGACCAGGATCGTTGTCGGCCGGCAGGTCATGTCGAACGGGCTCCACTCCGTTGCGCGGACCGAGATCCGCCGTTTTCCACGCGAAGCTGGCATAAGATCGCGCCCGCGACGTTGACGCAGGACAAACTCGTCGAAGCGCCTTCGGCTGTACCGGCCCGACCGCCTGTCGACCCATCCTCTACCGGACCGGCCTCTCGCCCCGACCCGGCGAGACATCCTCGTCGTCGTCGAAGAGGATCCGGTAAGCGGCGCCGTCAAGGTCGTCGAACTGGCCGGACCTCAGCGCCCAAAGGAACGCACCGAGGCCGAGCAGCCCGAGCAGCATGGCGATGGGGATGAGATAAAGCAGACCGGTCATGCGGGCCTCCGGCGCGCAAGACGAAAGGAGTTGCCGACGACCACAAGAGACGAGGCGGACATGCAGATGGCGGCGATCAACGGCGTCACCAGGCCCATCACGGCCACCGGGATCGTCAGGACGTTGTAACCGAACGCCAGGGCAAAGTTCTGGCGAACGAGGCGCTCGACCCGCCGCGACACCGTCAGGAGCTCCAGAACGGGATGAAGACGCTCGCCCTGGAATACCGCGTCGGCGGCCGTCTGACTGACGTCGGCGGCGGAAGACGGAGAGACCGAGACCAGCGCCGCGGCAAGGGCAGGTGCGTCGTTGAGGCCGTCGCCCACCATCAGCACCTTGCGCCCAGCGGCCGCGAGCGCGGCGAGCCGGTCGCACTTCTCGACCGGCGTGCAGCTCGCGCGGAACCGGTCGATACCGACCGCGGCCGCGACCGCCGACACGACCGCCTCGCGATCGCCGGAAAGAAGCTCGACCTCGAACCCAAGCGCCTTCAGCCGGGCGACGACGGACGCCGCGTCGGGGCGAAGTGCGTCGGCGAAGGCGAAGCGAACCGGCGGCCGGCCCGGGCGGGTAAGCCACATCTCGGGTCCGGCGGCCGCCCCCTCTTCCGCGTCCTCGGCCACGCCGCACCAGCGGCGGCTTCCGAGCCGGACCTCGCCCTCCGGCGTCGCGCGGCTGAGGCCGTGCCCCGCTACCTCCACGACGCCGTCGGCAACCGAGGCGTCCGGGACGGCGCGAACCAGCGCGCGCGCCAGCGGATGGCGGCTCGCGGCGGCAAGCGAGGCCGCGAGCGCCAAGTCGGACGCGTCGATCCTCTCGTCCCGCAACAGCTCCGGCCGACCGGTCGTCAGCGTTCCCGTCTTGTCGAACACGATCGTATCGGCCACCGCCAGACGCTCGAGCGCCGTCGCGGACTTGAGCAGAATGCCCTGGCGCATCAGACGTCCGCTCGCGATCACCTGCACGACGGGTACCGCGAGGCCGAGCGCGCAGGGGCAGGTGATGATGAGAACGGCGACGGCGTTCAACAGCGCGACCTGCCACGGTGCGGCAAGGGCCCACGCCCAGCCGACAAAGGTCGCGAGCGCGAGCAGGTGAACGACGGGCGCATAGAGCCGCGCGACGCGATCGGCCAGGCTTACATAGCGCGCCTTGCGCTGCTCCGTCGCCTCCATCAGCCGGACGATCTCGCCCAGCAGGGTGTCCGTGCCAACGGCGGTAACCTCCAGGCGCAACGGGCCGGACTGGTTGAGCGTGCCGGCAAAGACCGTATCGCCGACGGTGGCGGCGACCGGCAGGGTTTCACCGGTGATGAGGCTCGTATCAATGTCCGAACGGCCATCCAGGACGCGCCCGTCGACGGGAATCCGCGCCCCCGCCGCGACGAGCACGACCATGCCCGGCCGGACCTGCTCCGGCGGCAGAAGGGTCACCGTGCCGTTCGTGTCGAGCACGGCGACCGCGTTGGCGCGGAGGCTCAGCAGACGCTCGGCGGCCGAGCGCGCCTGCCCGCGGGCGCGGCGATCGAGATAGCGTCCGACCAGAAGGAAGAAGAGCAGCGTGACGGCGGAGTCGAAATAGGCATGCGGCCCGCCGACCGCGGTCTCGTGCAGGCTCATGGCGGTGGCCAGAAGCACGCCGAGCGAGATCGGCACGTCCATGTTCGTCCGGCCGTGCCGCAGCGCGGTCAGCGCGGACCGGAAGAACGGACGGCCGGCATAGAAGATCGCCGGAATGGCGACGATCGCCGAGAACCAGTGCAGGAGATCCCGGGTCGCCGGCCCCATGTCCTGGAAATGACCGGCCCAGACCGAGACCGAGAGAAGCATGATGTTGCCGGCGGCGAAACCGGCGACGGCCATGGCGCGCAGCAGTTCCGTCTCGTCGCGCGCCTCGCCCTTCCGGGCGCGCTGCGGGTCGTAAGGGACGACCCGGTAGCCCAAATCGGTGATCGCGGCCATGTGCCGTGCGGCCTGCTCCGCCGGACCGCGCCAGGCAACGACCAGCCGGCGTGTCGTCAGGTTGACCCGCGCGTCTTCGACTCCGGGAGACCTGCGAAGCGCCCGCTCGATCTTGGCGACGCAGCCGCCGCAATGAATGCCTTCGACCAGCAGATGCAGCACCGAACGGCCGGCGTCGTCGCGACCGACATAGGCCGTGAAATCCGCCGCCACGGCATCATCGGGCACAGGCGGGGCGGACTCGCCCCGGTCATCGGATGCCGGTGCAGCGTGCTGTCGGACGGGTGCCTCGGGGCGTCCGCGCGCCGCAGAGCAGCATCCGCCGAGCGGGGCCGCCGGCTGCCGGTCGATCAAGGCGGTCGTCGCGTCTGTCATCACGGCACCAGAACGCGTTCGACGAGCCGGTAGCTGCCGCGCGGGTGTTCGGCCGTCACGCGGACCTCCCACTGGCCCGGAAGCGGCAGCTCGAGCTCCGCGACGTACCGGCCGTCGCCGCGCGGCCGGAACGCAACGTCGAAATCGTAACCCTGATGCGTCGGCCGCATCACCCTGGCCCGGACGACCGCCCCGTCAAGCGGGTCGCGCGCCACATCCCGCAAGGTGAACTCGACCCGCGCCCCGTGCGCCTCGCCTTCGCCGAAGACGAGGTCGCCGTGCCAGCCGAGGGCTTCCTGCGCCCGCGCCGCTTCGATCTCTTCGTTGTAGGCGAGGCCTCTCTGATAGGCGTCGTGGTCGCTGACGCCGGTCCAGCTTCCGAAGGCGATCAGCAGCATGACGCCGTTTGCCGCGAAAACCAGCAGGAAGAAGGCGACAAAGAGCCAGGGGATCCAGGCGCCGCGCCTGCTGTGAACGGAGGCCGGTCGGGTGGATATCGCGGTCATGGCTCGGGAGCCCGGAAAACGGCCTCGTGGCGCGCGGTCTCACCGCGGGCTGCGTCCGTGATCTCGAAGGTCACCGGCATCGTCTCCGCGGCGATCGCTTCGCGCGGCAGCCGAACGTGGATCTGGTAGGTGACCACCGAATCCGGCCCTGCCGCGAGCGTTGCCTCGGTGACATCCTCGGGGCCGCCAACAATGCTCATCCGCGCCGCGGGCGGGCCATCGAGAGTAAGGGTGAAGTCGCGCGCTTCGCGCAGCTTGTTGAGGATCTTGATCGTATAGCCGTTGCGGATACCGCCGTCCGACAAGGTGACGAACAGCGGGTTGCGCTCATGCAGGACGTTGAGATCGACGGTGGATCGCGCGGCCAGCGACCACAGCATCACGGACGCGATGAGGACAATCAACACCACGTAGATGATCGTCCGCGGCCGAACCAACCGGTAGACCGGCGGCTTGCCGGCGGCGCGCAAGGTCTGGTTGTATTCGGTGTCGAAGGTGATCAGGCTGCGGGGCAGACCGACCTTGTCCATCACCTCGTTGCAGGCATCGATGCAGAGGCCGCAGCCGATGCATTCGAGCTGCAGGCCGTCGCGGATATCGATGCCGGTGGGGCAGACGGCGACGCATTGCCGGCAGTCGATGCAATGGCCCCGCCCCTCCCAGTTTTCGTTCTTCCTGTACTTGCCGCGCGGCTCTCCGCGCCAGGTCTGATAAGTGACGAGCAGGCTGTTCTCGTCCAGGAGCGCCCCCTGAATCCGCGGCCAGGGGCACATATAGGTGCAGACCTGCTCGCGCGCCCAGCCGGCGAGAAGGTACGTCGTCGCGGTGAATAGGCCGACGAAGAAGTAGACCGTCGTCGAAGCCTGTCCGGTGAACAGCTCGCCGACGACGGTCGGCGCATCGTTGAAGTACATGATCCAGGCGCCGCCGGTGAACAGCGCGATGACCAGCCAGGCTGCGTGCTTCGAAACCTTCTTGAAGGCTTTCGCGACGGAGAGCGGGGCCGCGTCCAGGCGGATACGCGCGCCGCGATCGCCCTCGATCCGCCGCTCGACCCACATGAAGAGATCGGTCCAGACCGTCTGCGGGCAGGCATAGCCGCACCAGACACGGCCGAACAGGCTGGTGGCAAGGAACAGCGCGAGGGCGGCGAGGATCAGGAGCCCCGCCAGGTAGTAGACTTCCTGCGGCCAGATCTCGATCCAGAAGAAGTAGGCCCGCCGGCTCGGCATGTCGATCAGCACCGCCTGGTCCGGCGCGCCGGGGCCGCGGTCCCAGCGAAGCCACGGCACGAAGTAGTAGATGCCGAGCAGGAGCCCCAGCAGCGCCCATTTGATCCGGCGCATCGTGCCGTCGACCGCCTTGGGATAGATCCGCGGCCTATCGGCATAAAGCGGCGTCTCGCGCTGCACCGTCCGCGGGCGCACCGCCTCCGCCGGGTCCGGCCCGACGACCGGACGACTGCCGGAGAAGGCGCCGCCGTCCATCACTCTCCGCCCCCCAAGGTATGAACATAGACGGTCAGCATCTTGACCAACTCCGGGCTGAGCCGGTCGCCCCAGGCCGGCATGACGCCATGGGCCGGGCGCGTCACCTGCCGCACGATGTCGTCCTTCTCGCCGCCGTACAGCCAGATCTGGTCGTCGAGTCGCGGCGCGCCCAGCTGACGGTCGCCCTGGCCGTTCTCGCCATGACACATGGCGCAGTTCTCGGCGTAGATCGTGGCGCCTCGTTCCGCTGCCGCGGCGTCGACGCTCATGCCCGAGAGCGACTGCACATGCTCCGCGACGTCACTGATCTGGTCCGGCGTGAGCATCTCCAAGGCGCCGAAGGCCGGCATTTCCGAGACCCGGGTCTCGGCCGGCTCGTGGCGGATGCCGTACCGGATCGTCTCGTGAATGTCGTCGAGCGTGCCGCCCCAGAGCCAATCGTCATCCGCCAGCACGGGGTACCCGCCCGCCTGGCCGCTGCCGCCGAGACCGTGGCAGGTGGCACAGTTGTCGGCGAAGGCCGTTCGCCCGCCAGCGATCGCGAAGCTGCGAAGATCCGGATCGGCGTGGATCTCTTCGAGCGAGGCGGCCGCGATGCGCTCCAGGAACTCGGCCTGCGCGGCCCGCGCCGTGGCCATTGTCTCGCGGAGCTCCGCCCGCTGGTCATAGCCCAGAATGCCCCGCGAATAGTCCGTGATACCCGGGATTGCGGGATACAGGATCCACCAGACGACCGACCAAGCGATGGTGGCGTAGAACACATAGAGCCACCAGCGCGGGAGCGGCGTGTTCAGCTCCTTGATGCCGTCCCACTCGTGGCCGGTCGTCTCGGTGCCGCTGATCGCGTCCTTTTCGCCTTTGGTCGGCATGCCTCAGTGCTCCTGATGATCGTCCCTCAGCGGGATCCGCCCGTGCGCTTCCAGCTTGCGCTTCCGTTTCGGCCAATACGCCCAGGCGACGATGCCGACGAACAGCGCGACGAGCCAGACGAGCCACAGGGGCCGCAAAATCGTGTAGATGGTGTCGAGTTCCATTTCCGGTCACTCGCTGTTGCCCGGTTGCGCCGGCGCATAGGTGGCAAAATCCACCATCCGGCCGAGCACCTGCAGATAGGCGACCAGGGCGTCCATCTCTGACAGCCGCCGCGGGTCGCCGTCGAAGTCACCGACGGCGGCCTTCGGGTAGCGGGCAAGCAGGCCGGACGTATCGGCTTCCGGATCCGCCTGGGCCCGAAGGTCCGCGAGCGCGTTGTCGATCATTTCGTCGGTGTAGGGAACGCCGACCGTGCGATTGGCCCGGAGATGCGCCTCGGCATCCTCGAAGCGCAGCGGCCGATCGAGCAGGAAACCGTAAGGCGGCATGATCGATTCCGGAACGACCGAGCGCGGCTCCACGAGATGCGCGACCTGCCACTCGTTGGAATACTTCCCGCCGACGCGTGCCAAGTCCGGTCCGGTCCGCTTTGAGCCCCACTGGAAGGGATGGTCGTACATGCTCTCCGCGGCAAGGCTGTAATGCCCATAGCGTTCAACCTCGTCGCGGAAGGGACGAATCATCTGGCTGTGGCAGTTGTAGCAGCCCTCGCGGATGTAGATGTTGCGCCCCGCGAGCTCGAGGGGCGTGTAAGGACGCATGCCTTCGACACGCTCGATCGTGCTTTCGATGGTGAACAGCGGAACGATCTCCACGAGCCCGCCGATCGAAACGGTGAGCAGCGTCAGGACCAGCAGCAGGATCGCGTTCTTCTCGATCTTTTCGTGCCAAGCAAAGCTCATCGGTCCGCTCCAATCATTCGGCCGCCGCCGGCGCGACTTTGGCTGGCGCGGACAGGCCGGCCTCGACGCGCACATCGCCGCGGACCGTGCGCCACAGGTTGTAGGCCATGATCAAGGCTCCGGTGAGGAAGAGAACGCCGCCGAGAGCACGGATCAGATAGAAGGGATGCATCGCGGCCACGGTCTCGACGAAGGAGTACTGGAGGAAGCCGAGCTCGTCGTAGGACCGCCACATCAGCCCCTGCATGATCCCCGAGACCCACATCGCGGTGATGTAGAAGACGATGCCGATCGTCGCGATCCAGAAGTGATAGTTCACCAGCTTGAGCGAATAGAGCTGCTGACGCCCCCACAGCTTGGGCACGAGGACGTAAAGCGCGCCGAAGGACACGAAGGCGACCCAGCCGAGCGCCCCGGAGTGCACGTGGCCGACGGTCCAGTCCGTGTAATGGCTGAGCGCGTTGACCGGCCGCACCGACATGAGCGGACCTTCGAAGGTGCTCATCCCGTAGAACGCCACGGAAACGACCAGCATGCGCAGGACGGGATCCGTGCGCAGTTTGTCCCAGGCGCCGGACAGGGTCATGATCCCGTTGATCATGCCGCCCCAGGAAGGCATCCAGAGCATCACCGAGAAGGTCATGCCCAGCGTCTGCGCCCATTCCGGCAGCGCCGTGTAGTGAAGATGGTGCGGCCCGGCCCAGATGTAGAGGAAGATCAGCGCCCAGAAATGGATGATCGACAGCCGGTAGGAGTAGACCGGGCGCTCCGCGCGTTTCGGGATGAAGTAGTACATCATCCCGAGGAAGCCCGCGGTGAGGAAGAATCCAACCGCGTTGTGGCCGTACCACCATTGCGTCAGGGCATCCTGCACGCCGGAGAACAGCGAGTAGCTCTTTGCGCCGAACAGCGACACCGGCACCGCCAGGTTGTTGACGATGTGCAGCATCGCGATCGTCACGATGAAGGCTAGGTAGAACCAGTTCGCGACGTAGATGTGCGGCTCGCGGCGACGAAGGATGGTCCCGAGAAAGACGACGAGGTAGACGACCCAGACGATCGTCAGCCAGAGATCGACGTACCACTCCGGCTCCGCGTACTCGCGGCTTTGGGTCACGCCGAGGACGTAGCCCGAGGCCGCCAGAACGATGAAGAGCTGATAGCCCCAGAAGAGAAAGCTGGCCACGGCCGGCCCGCCGAACAGGGAGGCCCGGCACGTCCTTTGGACCACATAGAGCGAGGTGGCGAGCAGCGCGTTCCCGCCGAAGGCGAAGATCGCCGCCGAGGTGTGAACCGGGCGCAGGCGTCCGAAGTTTGCCCAGGGGGCCAGATTCAGATCCGGAAAGGCCAGCTGCAGAGCGATGTAAACGCCCACGGCGAACGCGACGATGCCCCAGAACATCGTCGCGATCGCGAACAGCCGGATCACCTCGTCGTTATACGCGATCGGCTTCCCGCTGCTGGCGGGGCCCGCCGAAGCCGTGTCAACCATGCCCGCTGATCCCTCTTTGCTGACGGACCGCGGCACTCTGCCGGCCAACCGGCAGGCCAACATTGACCTAAGTCAATTCCCGCCCCGGAGCGATGATCCTAGGCTCGGGCTACGTGCCATCCCGCCCTCGCAATTGAGCAAAAGGAGATTCAAAGTTGGGAAACACAGCGAGCTGGATCGTCGGTGGGCTTCTCGCCCTGCTCGGGATCGTGGGGCTGTTCCTGTCGAGCCGGGCCGAGGACCAGATTTTCTACTATACGGGGCTCGTCTTCTTCGGGTTTGCCGTCCTGTTCATCTTCCGCCTGATCGCGGAGCACACCGGACCGGACCGGACCTCCTGACCCAGCTCCACTGAACGATCTATGTCGGACGGCGGTCCCCTGAACAGCGGCCGGCAATGCGGGAGCTCTACGGCGTGACACCCACGGATGCCGCCTTAAGCGTCTCGGAGCTGCGACGGAGCGCCGCCCGCTCATCGGCGTCGGGCGCCCGCCAAACCGTTGCCATCACACCCGCGGCACCCACGCGCGGCGACGACGGCGCGAGGCCGGTCACGCCTTCAATCCGCAGCTTCGGAACGGGCACGGCTGGAAGCGCGCGCCCGTCCGGGGCGACCGCCTGGACGAGCCGGGCCAGTCCGCCGCCGAGGCCGTAGCAGGTGGCCCTATCCCTGCGATGATCCTATGGGCCGCGGCGCGTGCGGGCCGCCTGGATCCGTTCAACGGATCCGTTCATCGAGCAAGCAGGGCAACTGACCGGCCAAATCCGGCACCGGAAGGCGCCGTTCCCGGTCGGCAGGTGCGGAATGGCAGATCGCCTGTCCCGGACTGGTAGTGTTGGATTCCCGACAGACGCACCCTCTGCGATGCGCTAGATGACGTAGCGGGGCAGAAGCCTTGCCGGTTTGCCGCGCGGCTCTTTGCACAGGACGGTACTTTGGTGAACCGCCGATCCGTCGGCGGCTGGGGGAGGACTTCTGTCCGTGGTCAAGCGGGTCAAACGGGCCGTCGAACGGCGGAAACCGAAGAACGCGAATCTGCGTAAACGCATCGACGCCCTGAAGGAGCGACACGAGACGGCGCTGCAAGAGACGCGCCACCGCTTCGCCAATTGTTTTCAACTGCTCTCCGCGCTCATTCTGTTCCGCTCCAGACATGCCAAGAGCGCCGAGACACGCGAGCACCTCGCCCGGCTGCACGATCAGGTCGTCACTCTGGCGCTTCTCCAGAAGCAGGTGATCTCAGCCGGGGACAGGGCAGCGTTCGGCTTCTTCCTCGCAGAGCAGGTCGCCCTCTGGCGCGCGCTCTGCGCAGAGCGGGGCGTGGAGATCGTCGTCGAGGCCGAAGACATCGAGCTGGGGGCAGACACGGCGACGCCCCTTGGTCTGATCGTTCACGAACTCGTCGCCAACTGCTTGGAGCACGCCTTCCCCGATAGCACCGGCGGCACGATCCGCATCAGGCTGGCGCGGGCCGAAAATGGACAGGCGCATCTGATCGTAACGGATGACGGCGCGGGCCTGCCGCGCGACCTCGACCGAACGGCCTCCTTCGGGCTGCGGCTCGTCGAGCGCCTGGCGACACAGGTGAACGGAATCTTTCAGATCGAAAGCGGCAGCGGCACGACGGCGCGCGTGTGCTTTCCACTGCGCCGATCCTCCGGGACCGGTTTCAGTTGAATGCCTGCGGCAAGAGCCGCTCGTAGTGACGGCGGATGATCCCGTAGCACTCGCAGGAGACGTCTTCCAGACCGGGACGGTCGGTCACGGTGATGCTGCCCCGCCGATAGCGAATCAAGCCCGCATTCTGGAGGGTTCGCGCCACGAGGGTGACGCTCGTGCGGTTGACACCGAGCATCTGGGCAAGGGACTCCTGCGTCAGCGGAAAGCTGTTCCGGCCGCTGCGGTCATGCGCGAGAAGCAGCCACCGGCATGCACGCTGCTGAACCGAGTGCAGGCTGTTGCAGGCCTGCGACTGCATGACCTGGGCAAGGAAAGCTTCCGTGTAGGTCGACAGCAGCGAGCGCAAGGGCTCGCTCTCGCGCACCGCGTTTCGGAGCGCAGGCAGCGCGATCGAGGTGGCGGTTCCCTCCATCTGCACGATCTGGCGGCCGACGGCGATGTCGCCGTTCCACAGATTGCCGATGCCGGTCATACCCTCGCGGCCCACGGTGGACATCTCCGCAACGGCCCCGTTCTCCATCACGGAAACGATGGCGACGATGCTGTCATGGGGAAAATAGACGCGATCGATCGGTTCACCGACCTCGACCAGCGTTTTGGCCAAAGGAAGCCGTGCAACCTCGATGTGCGGCCGTAACCGGCCATAGGCATCATCCGGCAGGGCGGCTAGGAGGCGATTTCCGCGCGGACCGTTCGTCTGCGGCAGAACCATGGCACGTCATCAACGCAAGTCCGGCGGCACGGGTTCCGCCGCGACGAGACACCCGCCGACCCGTGAAGTGATTCCGGCCGAGGTTCGTGCGCAGGCCTCCCTCCCTGCCCTTCTCGGGAATCCATTTCATCGAGAGAGGTGCGCCCGGATGGCAAGACCTTGCTGCGTTTCCATGCCCGCAAGGCCGTACGGTCCAAGCGCACGAATCGGCGGGCGGCTGATCATTGCTTTATCGAATCGAGATGGGCAGGATGGGCGTTGGTACGGACGATTGGCTCAATGCCAGAGATTGGCATCGCGGGTGGTCCCGCGAGCGGGTCGCGCAGGAGATTCGCATGAGCAGCACGAAAAAGCTCTGGACCCTCCTCGGGGTCCTGCTGGCGGTTTCGTTTGGGGTGCTGCTGTGGAGTGGCTATCGGATCCATCAGGCCGCTCCGCCGATGCCGGAACGCGTGGTCCCGTCCGACGGCAGCGTGATCTATACGCGCGCCGAGATCGAGCGGGACCGACAGGTCTGGCAGTCGATGGGCGGCATGCAGCTTGGCTCGATCTGGGGGCATGGCGGCTACGTCGCGCCCCGCGGCATGAAGCCCGAGCTGGCCTGGCACGAAGGCATCCTCAAGACGAGCTTCTGGTGCCTCAACATCGGCCTCGCGCTGATGGCCTTGCTCACCCTTCTGCCGCTGGGAACGCTGCAGCTGTTCGCCTCGCCCGAGCACGGCTACTGGTACGCGCGGTCCGCGGAGTTCATGCAGCAGCCGCTGGTCGATCTGCTGGTCTGGCTGCGCGTTCCCGGCGACACGATTTTCGCCATCGGCGCGTTGGCCTTGGCGCTGTTCGTGGTGGGCTTGTGGATCTTCCCCCGCCGCGAGGACGAGCGGATCGATTACCTGCCCGAGCGCGGCGCGGACGTCCACGCAGCGTTGCCGGGCCGGGATCGTTAACGCCCGGTCGGGACGAGAGTTGCCACAGCCGCAGCCGATGCTGTAGACGAGCCGGATGATCGAATTCTACCCGGAGATCCGGCTCGTCCATATCGCCGCCGTCTTCGCCAGCGGCGGGCTGTTCCTCCTGCGCGGGCTCGCGCTGTTCGTGGGCACGGACCGGACGGCACGCTGGGCTATGACCGCGCCGCTGCGCTATCTCAGCTATACCATCGATACCGTGCTGCTTACTGCGGCCCTGATGCTGATGACGATCGTGCAGCAATATCCGTTTGTCCATGCCTGGCTGACGGTGAAGGTCGTCCTGCTGATCGTCTACATCGCGCTCGGCATCGTGGCGTTCCGGAGGGGACGCCGGCGGGCGGTGCGCATCGGCTGCTTTCTCGCGGCGCTTGCGGTCTACGCCTTCATCATCTCCGTCGCCAGGGCGCACGATCCGTTCGGCATCTTCAGCGGCTTGGCAGGATAGCGGGCATTTTCGGCGGACCATCACGCAAAAGCAGGCGCCGCTCGGCGTCCGGGAGTGTCGGTCCGGCGCCCTAGGTGAACTTCCTGAACATTTTCATCTGATCGAACAGCTCCTCGAGCGTCCGCATCCTTTCCTTGGTCTCCTGCCAGGTTGCGTTCTGGACGGCTGCGATCAGGGCCTCCACGATGAACAGAGTGACGACCGAGGAGTCCCATGCCGACGGGGCCTCGATGCGGGCGTGGAAGCTGTGCGCGGCGTGCTTGGCGGCGGGAGACCCCCATTGGTCGGTGAACAGAACCAACGTCACGTCCTTCGACGCGGCCATCTCCGCAAGCCGCAAGATGCCGTGTTCGTACCGACGAACGTCGAAGGCGACGAGGACGTCGCCCGGCCGCATATTCAGCACGTAATGCGGCCAGGTGTTCGAGTTCGCGGCGATCAGAGTCATTCCGTTTCGGATCACCTGCATGTGGGTGAAGAAGTAATCCGCCAAGGACCGCGTGATGCGACCGCCGACGACGTAGACACCGCGCCGTCGATCGGAAAGCAGCGCCGCCACCGCGCTGAACTCTTCCGGGCTGATCTGCCGCAGCGTCTGGCGCAGGTTCTCGGTGATCGCATCCGCGAAGCGATTCAGGATATGCGTGTCGGGCGCGTTCTCGGCCCAGCGGTCGTACTTTGTGATCGGGTTGGAGATCGTCGCCTCAAGCTCGGCCCGCAGCGCCGCCTGCATTTCCGGAAATCCATCGAATCCAATCTTCTTGGCCATGCGCACGACGGTCGGGGTCGAGACGCCCGACGCCTCGGCAACGGCGGTGATGCTGCCTAGCCCCAGGACGGGGTAATTCGCCAGCATGGCATTGGCGAGCTGCCGCTCCGCCCGGGTCAGGCTCTCGAACTTCCCGCGCATGCGCTCTGCGACCGTAAGATCCTGGTCTGTGTCCATATTCCTTCGCCTCCCCGGCATCGATGCGAACCCTCGCCCTCGCGTAGCGTGAAGAAGATGTATCACATACACCTGTAGCGAACAGAAATTTTCAGAAACACTCTTGACTGCAAGATTTTTTTTGAAAGGATATATTCAATTCAATAAGGGGAAACGGGGAAGCTTCCGACCATGAGCGCTGCCCCTGCAACGGACCGTCCCGCAGGGGACGGCATCGTTGAGGTGATCAACCCGTCCGGCGCAGGGGATTTTCTGCTCGTCTGCGAGCATGCGTCGAACTTCGTCCCTGTGGAGCTGGACAATCTCGGGCTGAGCAACGATGCGCTGGAGAGTCACATCGCTTGGGATCTCGGCGCGCTGTCGGTCGCCCGAGAGATGTCGCGAATGCTGGACGCGCCTCTTGTCGCGCAACGCGTTTCCCGGCTCGTCTACGACTGCAACCGCCCGCCGGAGGCGGAGAGCGCGATTCCCGAGAGAAGCGAGGTCTACAGAATTCCCGGAAATATCGGGCTGTCCGCGGAAGCCCGGCGGGCGCGCGTCGAACGGTTTTACATGCCGTTTCGCAACGCGCTGGCCGCCTGCATCGACCGACGCATCGAGGCGCGGCGCCCGCCCGTACTGGTCACGGTCCATTCTTTCACGCCGGTCTACAATGGCGTGGAACGCGATCTGGATCTCGGCATTCTGCACGATGTCGATGCGCGATTCGCCGACGCCCTCTTGCGCGCCGCTGCGGCCGACGGCGATCTCGTCGTCCGCCGGAACGCGCCCTACGGGCCGCAGGACGGGGTGGTGCACACGCTGCGCGAGCACGCCATCCCGCGCGGGCTTCTGAACGCGATGATCGAAATCCGGAACGACCGGATCGCGGATGCCGCGAGCCAGCGGGCGATGGCCAAGCGGCTGTCCGGGCACGTAACCGAAGCGCTCGCCGCTTTGGCGGAGACGACCAGGGCCGCCGATGGCCCCGCGAGGGACAACTGACGGCACCGACAACGACCGGGGCGACGACAGGGGGCAAGACAGGTATGGGCGACCGTCAATTACACAGCACCGGACCATCCAAGGCTGGCGGCAGCCTTTTCAAGCAGCACGGGCGGTCCCCGCATCTTCTCCATGAAGCTCGATGAGGGGATTTGCCGGGGCCGAGCCGTCATGCGCTGGAGGTGGGGAATCGGACCGGATCGCAAATCTTCTAGTTGACGCGCTCGATGTCGCTGAAGAAGTGGCGGCTTGAATGGGAATAAGACGTTGCCAGGGTTTATAAAAGCCTACGTTCGATACGTTGATGCGGTAAATCGTCGAGTCGGCCGATTCGCGATGTACTTCATCTATGCCATGATCGGCATTCTTGTGTACTCATCCGTATCAAGGATCGCTTTCAACGCGCCGCCCCATTGGTCGATGGAGATGTCCCAGTTCCTGCTGGCGGCCTATTACCTGCTGGGCGGCGGTTACTCCATGCAGCTCGATTCGCACGTCCGGATGGACCTCCTCTACAACAGATGGTCGCCGAAGACGCGGGCGGTGGTCGACTCCGTCACCGTGCTCTTTCTGATCTTCTATCTGGTCTTTCTCCTCCTTGGCGGCATCTCCAGCACCGAGTATGCGCTGGCCTACGATCAAAGAAACTACACCGCCTGGGCACCGCCCTTGGCGCCGATCAAGATCATCATGACGATCGGCATCGCACTGATGCTTCTGCAGGCGATTGCCACGTTCTTCAAGGACCTGGCGGCAGCTCGCGGAGAGACCCTGGCATGAGCTACGAACTGATTTCGCTGCTCATGTTCGGCACGATGATGGTGATGCTCCTCACAGGGCAGCGCGTCTTCGGCGCCATCGGATTCGTCGCCACGATCTCGGCTTTGCTCCTGTGGGGGCAAGGTGCGTGGGAAATGCCGTTCAACGCAAGCTTCATCTTGCTGAACTGGTACCCGCTCCTGACCCTGCCGCTATTCATCTACATGGGATACATCCTCGCCGAATCCGGCATCGCGGGCGACCTTTATAAGGCGTTCCACGTTTGGATGGGCCCCGTCCGCGGGGGCCTGGCCATCGGCACAATCGGCCTGATGGTCGTGATCTCGGCGATCAACGGGCTGAGCGTCGCCGGCATGGCGATCGGCGCCACCGTGGCTTTACCCGAGCTGCTTCGGCGCGGATACGACAAGACCATGGTGACCGGCGTCATCCAGGCCGGCAGTTCCCTCGGCATCCTCGTTCCGCCCAGCGTGGTTCTCGTGCTCTATGGAATGATCGCCAGGCAGCCGATCAGTCAGCTGTGGCTCGCCGGCGTCTTGCCGGGCCTTCTTATGGCGAGCCTGTTCATCATCTACATCGTCGTCAGATGCGCGCTGCAGCCCCACATGGGGCCGGCGCTTCCCGCTGAAGAGCGCCGGACGATCAGCTGGGCCGAGAAGGTTCGCCTGCTCAGGGCCGGGATCCTTCCTCTGGCCATCTTCCTCTCCATGATGGGGCTGTTCATCTCGGGGATTACGAGCCTGGTCGAGAGCGCGGCCGTGGGCGCCGTGGCCGCCACTCTGGCGGTGCTGATCAAGGGCCGGCTGACCCATCAGGTCATGGAAGACACGATCCGCAAGACATTGAGCGTCAGCTGCATGTTTCTGTGGATCATTCTTGCGGCTCTTTGCTTTGGCGCCGTCTACGACGGCCTCGGAGCCGTGCGCGCGATCGAGTCCCTGTTCCTTGATAGGCTGGGGCTCGACCCTTGGACCGTGCTCATCATGATGCTGCTGTCCTTCATCGTGCTGGGCATGTTCCTGGACGACACGGCGATGCTGGTGATCGTCGCGCCGCTCTACATCCCGATGGTCATCAAGCTGGGGTTCAACCCGATCTGGTTCGGCATCCTTTACACGATCACCTGCCAGGTCGCCTACATCACCCCGCCCTTCGGCTACAACCTGTTCCTTATGCGGGCGATGGCGCCCAAGGAAATTACCCTGGTCGATATCTACCGCTCGATCGTACCGTTCGTGGCAATCATGGTGCTCAGCCTAGCCATTATCATGGCATTTCCTGAAATCGCCCTGTGGCTTCCCGAGCTGACTTACAAACGGTAGTCAAAGGCGGTGTTACCGGTGTCCGGATCTTCGACACAACAAGGAAGGTGGTTGGGATTTGTAAATCAAAGAAGGGAATCCCCAAGGGGGAAATCCCCAAGGGGGAGGCGCTGAGGGGGACGACGGGGTCGCTTCCCAACGCAAAGGATCAACAAGGCAGAAACAGCAACAAGGGAGTGTCTGGAATGAAAAAAAGGCGCGAGTTTCTCAAAGGCGCAGGGGTGGCCGCGGCAGCGGCGGTGGGAGCGACGACGCTGGGCGCGCCCTACGTAAAAGCACAGCAGACCATCAGGTGGCGGCTTCAGACCTATGCCGGTCCGGCCCTGGCCGAGCATGTCATCAAACCGTCGATCGACGCCTTCAACAAGGCGGCGAATGGCGAGATGGTGATCGAGCTGTACAGCGCCGATCAGCTTGTGCCTCACGGCGAGCTGTTTCGCGCCGTGCAGCGCGGGACGATCGACGCCGCCCAAAGCGACGACGATTCGATGGCGGCCCCGGTGGACGTGTCCATTTTCGGCGCCTACTTCCCGTTTGCCTCACGGTACTCCCTGGACGTTCCCGTGCTCTGGCACTGGTACGGCCTCAAGGAGATCTGGGAAGAGGCCTACAGCGAAGTAGAAAACGTCACCTGGCTGAGCACCGGCGCCTGGGATCCGTGTAACTTTGCGACCACCAAGCCGATCCGCAGCCTCGCGGACCTCAAGGGGCTGAGGGTCTACACCTTCCCGACCGGCGGTGCCTTCCTGCAGCGGTTCGGCGTCATCCCCGTGACCCTTCCCTGGGAGGACGTCGAGGTCGCCATTCAGACGGGTGAGCTGGACGGCGTCGCCTGGTGCGGCATCACCGAGGACTATACGGTGGGGTGGGCGGATGTCACCAACTACTACCTCACCAACCCGATCTCCGGAGCATGGGCCGGTTCCTACATCGTCAACACCGAGAAGTGGGAAGCAGTGCCCGAGCACTTGAAGACGCTATTCCAGCTGGCGATCGACAGCTCGCACTACTACAGGCAGCATTGGTACTGGTGGGGCGAGGCCCACTACCGGACGACCGGCGGCAAGCTGGAGCTTACCTCGATCCCCGAGGCGGAGTGGAAAACCGTCGAGGATGAGGCCCTCAAGTTCTGGGACGAGATCGCCGCAAGGAGTCCCAGGACCGCCAAGGTCGTGGAAATCCTCAAGAACTACGCCGCAACCATGCGGAGGGCCGGCCCGCCGTACCGCTACGAATGAGCATCAGGCCGAGAGGCCAATATCGGACAACTGCCGTTCCCAATCTCGGAGCGGCGCGGTCCGTAGGCTGGCGATCCGAGACCCTCGGGGGAGTTTCCTCCTCCGGGGGTCGGTCGGCGGCAACGGAAGATTTCCGAGAAAACATCAAGAACGCCGTTATCGGCAAACTTGGCGACCATCACTCTGGATCCGGCTGATGCCACGGCAGTAGGCATGCCTATCCAAACGCGACGGGAAAAAAACGTGTCCGGCAAACTTTCTCTCGATGAACTCAAAGCGGCCGTCGCGGCCGGCGAGATCGACACGGTCCTGGTGGCCCATGTTGACATGCAGGGGCGTCTGATGGGCAAGCGCTTTCAGGCCGAGTTCTTCCTCGAAAGCGGCTTCGACGAGACCCATTGCTGCAACTACCTGCTCGCCACCGACATGGAGATGAACACGGTCGACGGCTACAAGGCAACCAGCTGGGAAGCCGGCTACGGCGACTATACGATGAAGCCGGACCTCTCGACTCTCAGGCGCATCCCCTGGCTCGAGGGCACCGCCCTGGTGCTCTGCGACGTGCTCGATCATCACACCCACGCCGAGGTGCCCCACTCGCCGCGCGCGGTTCTGAAGCGCCAGATCGCGCGACTCGAGACGATGGGCATGAAGGCATTCATGGCCTCGGAGCTGGAGTTCTTCCTGTTTCGCGACAGCTATGAGGAGGCGCAGGCCAAGGGCTATCGCGACCTCATGCCGATCAGCGCCTACAACGAGGACTACCACATCTTCCAGACCACCAAGGAAGAGGACGTCATGCGCGCCATCCGCAACGGGTTGAGCGGCGCGGACATCCCGGTGGAGAATTCCAAAGGCGAAGCTTCGGCGGGGCAGGAAGAGGTCAACATCCGCTATTCCGATGCCCTGACGATGGCCGACCGCCATTCGATTATGAAGAACGGGATCAAGGAGATCGCGTGGTCCAAGGGCCGCGCGGTCAGCTTCATGGCGAAGTGGCACTATGAGGCCGCGGGCAGCTCCTGCCACATCCACCAGTCGCTCTGGTCCCTGGGCGGGGAGCCCCTGTTCTACGATCCGAAGGCCGAGCACGGCATGTCGGAGCTGATGCGCCACTACCTTGCCGGGCAGCTTCACCACTCGAGCGAGATCACCTACTTCCTCGCCCCCTACATCAACTCTTACAAGCGCTTCATGGCGGGGACCTTTGCGCCGACCAAGGCGGTCTGGTCCATGGACAACCGGACCGCCGGATACCGGATCTGCGGAGCGGAGACAAAAGCCGTGCGCGTCGAATGTCGCGTGGGCGGCGCCGATCTCAACCCCTATCTCGCCATGGCGGCGCTGATCGCAGCGGGCATCGCCGGAATCGAGAACAAGCTTGAGCTCGAACCGGAATTCGTGGGCGATGCCTATGGCGGCAAGGGCGTGCGCGAGATCCCGAAGACCTTGCGCGATGCGGCCGCCGCCCTTGACGGCTCGGAAATGCTGCGCGAGGCCTTCGGGTCCGACGTGGTCGACCACTACCTCCACGCCGCCCGTTGGGAACAGCTCGAATACGACCGGCGGGTGACCGACTGGGAAGTGATGCGGGGGTTCGAGCGGGCCTGAGAATGACCGGACGGCCGCGACGCGCCTTTTTGCCGCTGGCCGAGACGGCGAAAACCGGGCACTTGGCACTGCACCGCACGCATGGACTGCCGAACCCGCGGAATCGGATCGTGGATCCCCTGATACGGAAGACATGAAGGAGAACTGAAGCATCATGGCGTCGCGACAGACGACGATCACGCCGATCGACGGCAGTGTGTATGTGGAGCGGGCGCTGGCCGACGGAGCCGCGATCGAAAAGGCGCTCAAGGCCGCGCGCAAGGCACAGTCCGAGTGGCGGTCCGTACCGGTGGAGGAGCGCGGGCGCCTGATCTCCCGTGCGGTCGACGCCTTCGTGGCCCGCGGGAGCGAGATCGCCGAGGAGATCACCCGGCAGATGGGACGGCCGATCGCGCATGCGCCGGGCGAGATCCGCGGCTTCGAGGAACGCGCACGCCACATGATTGCGATCGCGCCCGAAGCGCTGGCCGACATTCAGGTGGGCGAGAAGCCGGGCTTCACCCGCTTCATCCGGCGCGAACCCTTGGGCGTCGTCTTCGTGATCGCACCCTGGAACTATCCCTATCTCACCGCCGTCAACGCGGTGGTCCCGGCGCTTATGGCGGGCAACGCCGTGATCCTCAAGCATTCGGCCCAGACGCCGCTTTGCGCCGAACGGTTCGCTCAGGCCTTCAAGGCGGCCGGCCTGCCCAAGGGGCTGTTCCAGTTCCTGCACATGAGCCACGCGGACACCGCGAAGCTGATCGGCGGCGGCGTTGACTTCGTCGCCTTCACCGGGTCCGTCGAGGGCGGCCGCGCTGTGCAACGAGCGGCCGCCGACCGCTTCATCGGCGTCGGCCTCGAGCTCGGCGGTTGCGATCCCGCTTATGTCCGTCCCGATGCGAACCTCGAGCACGCGATCGAGAACCTGGTGGACGGCGCCTTCTTCAACGCCGGGCAATCCTGCTGTGGCATCCAGCGCATCTACGTCCATGCCGATGTCTACAAGCCGTTCCTCGACGGATTCGTCGCCCTCACCGAACGCTATCGGCTGGGCAACCCCCTCGACCCCGAGGTCACGCTCGGGCCCGTGGTGCGGGCGGGCGCGGCCGACCAGATCCGCAAGCAGGTCGCGCGCGCCGTCCGCGCCGGCGCCAAGGCGCTGATTGACGCGAAGCCGTTCAAGGCGGCGAAGCGCGGTACCGCCTACCTGGCGCCCCAGGTCCTGACGGTGACCAGCAACGCCAATCCGATCATGCAGGACGAATGCTTCGGGCCGGTCGTCGGCATCATGAAGGTGCGCGGCGACGACCAAGCGATCCGGCTGATGAACGACAACCCCTATGGCCTCACCGCCGCGATCTGGACCGCGGACGCGGACGCCGCCGTCCGGATCGGCGACCGCATCCAGACCGGCACCTGGTTCATGAACCGCTGCGACTATCTCGACCCGGCCCTGGCCTGGACCGGCGTCAAGGATTCCGGGCGGGGTTGCACGCTTGGCCGGGTCGGCTATGAGCCGCTGACGCGGCCGAAGTCATTCCATCTTCGTACGGCACTCTAAGGGAGCTCGCGTCATGACCGACACCGCCGCCGCGCTGCGCGGCAACTGGAACTACCCGACCGCGGTGCGCTTCGGACCCGGCCGCATCGCCGAACTGCCCGACGCCTGCCGGGCCGCCGGCATCAGCAAGCCGCTGCTGGTCACCGACCCCGGTCTCGCCGGGCTGCCGATGGTCAAGGACGCCATCGCCCGCAACGAGGCGGCGGGGCTGCCCACCGGGCTGTTCGCCGAGGTCAGGGGCAACCCGGTCGGCCGCAACGTCGAAGCCGGTCTCGCGGCTTTCCGCGCCGGTGGCCATGACGGGGTCATCGCCTTTGGCGGCGGCAGCGCGCTCGACGCCGGCAAGGCGATCGCGCTCATGGTCGGGCAAACGCGGCCCATCTGGGACTTCGAGGACGTCGGCGACAACTGGACGCGCGTCGATCCCAAGGGCATCGCGCCCGTGGTCGCCGTCCCCACCACCGCCGGCACCGGCTCCGAGGTCGGCCGCGCTTCCGTCATCACCGACGAGGCGACGCACACCAAGAAGATCATCTTCCACCCGAAGATGCTGCCGGCGGTGGTCATCGCCGACCCGGGGCTGACGGTGGGTCTGCCGCCGCATGTGACGGCGGCGACCGGGATGGACGCGCTGGCCCACTGCCTCGAGGCCTACTGCGCGCCCGGCTACCACCCGATGGCGGAGGGCATCGCGGTGGAGGGCATGCGGCTGGTCAAGGAGTGGCTGCCGGTGGCGGTCAAGGACGGCAGCAACCTGACGGCGCGCGCCCATATGCTGGCGGCGGCCGGGATGGGAGCGACGGCCTTCCAGAAGGGACTCGGTGCCATCCACGCGCTGAGCCACCCGCTGGGCGCGATCTATGATACCCATCATGGCCTGACCAACGCCGTGGTCATGCCCTATGTACTGGCCTTCAACCGCAGCGCGATCGAGGCCAAGCTGACGCGGCTCGCGGCTTGGCTCGGCCTACCCGAGCCGTCCTACCAGGCGGTGATGGACTGGATCCTGGCGCTGCGCCGGGAGGTTGGCATTCCGCATACCCTGGCCGAGCTCGGCGTCGGCCCCGAGCGGCTCGACGAGCTGTCGGCGGCGGCGGCCGCGGACCCGAGCGCCGGCGGCAATCCGGTTCCCGTCGGCGCCCCCGAGCTCAAGCAGATGTTCATCGCCAGCATCGAGGGACGGCTGCCCTGAACGCCGCGGCCTCCGGCCTCGGGAACTCGACGCGCGCATCCGTCGAGTTCCCCGGCCGGGCCGATCAACGGCCGATACCAGCGCGTCCCGGCCGCTGGCCATCACCGACACTTGTTCAGACGACGGCCCGACGCTTCCCACCTCCGCCCGCCGCCCCTAATAAGGTGAGCCGAACATAACCGCTCACCGCCGGAGTCGCCGCCATGACACCGACAACCGATCCGGAAGTCCTCGCGGACGCCGCCGCCGAGGTGGTCGACTGCATGCGCGTGCTCGGCAAGAGCGGCAGCAATCTGGTCCTGGAGGCGCTGGCCGGGGCGGAGTTCGTCGAACTGACGCACTACCCTCCCGGTGACATCCACGACCCGGAAACGCACAGCCAGGCCTATTTCCACGCCCACCCGCCCTCGCTCGCCCGGGACAGGGATTTCGGGCACTTCCACTGCTTCTTGCGCGGCCCCGCCCTGCCGGCGGAGGCGTGCCCGCTACCGCTTCCGGGCAACCCGGCCGATCGCCCGGCGGAGGCGGTGACGGCGCACATTGTCGCCATCTCCATGGACCGTTTCGGGCGGCCGACGGCATTGTTCACCACCAACCGCTGGGTCACCGATGAGACGCTCTACAGCGCCGAGACGCTCATTGCCGCCCTACCTCGATTTACGCTGGACCTCGCGCACCCGTCCTGGCCGCTCAACCGCTGGCTTACCGCCATGGTCACGCTGTACAGCGCCGAGATCGCAATCCTTCTGCGCGCCCGCGACGCGGTCCTGGAGAGTATCGACCTGGAGGATCGGAACGTGGAGGTCCTGTCGCACCACCGCATCGACCTTGATGCCAAGCTGGTGGAGGTGCGCCGTCTTGTCGGACTCTAATTACACAGCATGATCATGTTATATATTCTCATTTGACATCCCATCTTCGCATAATTAAATCCATTTCCACGTCGAAATGGAGAATCCGCCATGCGCAAGCTGATCGTTATTGCAGCCGCCTCTCTCCTCGCCGCGGGGTCCGCCCAGGCAGCCGGTCTCACGGATCGCCCGCTGGTCGATGTGGCGTGGCTGGAAGAGCACCTGAACGCCGAGGGCCTTGTGATCCTCGACATCCGCGACACCCCGGAAGGCGCCGCCGACCTCTACGCCGCCGGCCACGTGCCGGGCGCCGTCGCGGCACCTTACGCAACCTATGGCTGGCGCGCCGAAGTGGACGGCACGCCCGGCATGCTGCCGTCGGTCGAGACGCTGGAGCAGAAGATCGGGGCGCTCGGTATCGATGAGGACACGCATGTGGTGATCGTGCCGGCCGGCGAAAACGCCACCGATTTTGGCAGCGCCACCCGCGTCTACTGGACCTTCAAGGTTCTCGGCCACGACGAAGTGTCGATCCTCGAAGGCGGCCACAAGGCCTGGACCGCCGCCGGCAAGCCCCTGTCCACCGACGCCGTCACGCCGGTGGCCACCGATTTCGACGCCGCGTTTCGGCCCCAGATGATCGCCTCGACCGCCGATGTGGCGGCGGCCATCCACAGCCCGGTGGAACTGGTCGATGCTCGCCCGACCGAACAGTATCTCGGCCAGACCAAGAGCGGCGTCGTCAAGGCCGCCGGCACCATTCCCGGCGCCGCCAACATCGCCAACGACCTCTTTTATGACGGTGCGGCCGGCAAGTTCGCCGATAAGGCTACGATCGATCAGCTTCTGAAGCAGGTTGGCATCGCGGATGACGCCCCGCAGATCGCCTTCTGCAACACCGGCCACTGGGCCTCGGTCGCGTGGTTCGGCCTGTCGGAGATTGCCGGCAAGCAGAACGTGACCATGTACGACGGCTCGCTCGCCCAGTGGACCCAGGATCCGGCCAACCCGATGGTCGTCTACGTCGGGGCCTCCGCCGCCGACTGAGAATCCGGCAGATGAGCGACGCCAACGCATCCGCCCTGCGGCGCGGCGACTGGCGCAGCCTCGACCTGGACCACGGCCCGGCGCTCTTCGCGGGCGCCGCGCTCGTGCTGGGCGCCCTGGCCATCTGGCAGGCCATCGACGCCCGCCAGGCGGTGCTGTTCCTGATCGGCGGCGCGTTGGGGGTGACCCTCTATCACGCCGCTTTCGGCTTCACCGGCGGCTGGCGTCGCCTTGTCGTGGAACGCCGCGGCCGGGCCATGCGCGCCCAGATGCTGATGATCGGCCTGACCGCGCTGGCCTTCATGCCGCTGCTTTCGGCCGGTACCGTCCTTGGGCAACCGCTTGTCGGCGCCCTGGCGCCGGTGGGAACCTCCGTACTGGTTGGCGCGGCACTGTTCGGACTGGGCATGCAGCTCGGCGGCGGCTGCGGATCGGGTACGCTGTTCACCGTCGGCGGCGGGTCGAGCCGCATGCTGGTGACGCTCGCCTTTTTCGTCGTCGGCTCGGTGCTCGGCAGCTGGCACCTGCCGTGGTGGCTGGCGCGCCCGGCGCTGCCGCCCATTTCGCTCGGCGACTCGCTCGGCGTTCCCGGCGGTCTGGCGGCGACGCTCGCCGGGCTGGCCGCCGTCGCCGCCCTGACCGTGTGGATCGAGCGGCGCCATCACGGTTCGCTGGAGACCCCGGCGCCGGCGCCGCGGCAGGGAATCGCGCGTCTGCTGCGGGGGCCATGGCCGCTGCTCGGCGGTGCCCCGGGGCTGGCGGCGCTCAACCTGGCAACGCTGCTCGTCGCCGGGCATCCGTGGTCGGTTACCTTTGCCTTCGGGCTTTGGGGTGCCAAGGCCGCCCAGGCCGTTGGCGTGCCGGTGGAGAGCTGGGACTTCTGGCAGTGGCCGGGGCCGGCGGCGGCGCTGTCCGATTCGGTGCTGGCCGATGCCACATCGGTCATGAATTTCGGGATCCTGATCGGGGCCGCGCTCGCCGCCGCCCTGGCCGGCAGGTTCGCACCGAAGGCGGCGCTGCCGTGGAAGAGCCTGGCGGCGGCCGTCATCGGTGGCCTGCTCATGGGCTACGGGGCGCGGTTGGCCTTCGGCTGCAACATCGGCGCCTTGTTCTCGGGTATCGCCTCGGGCAGCCTGCACGGCTGGCTGTGGTTCGCGGCGGCCTTCGCCGGCAGCCTGATCGGCATCCGCCTGCGCCCGAGGTTCGGGTTGGACTGAGGAATACCGGCGCCATGACCAAGAGGAAGCGCAACGCCCTGCTGTTCGGTACCGTCTTCGTCGCCGGAACCGCCGCGGTGGCCGCGGACCATGTCGTGCACCGCGGCCTCGCCGACGCCAAACCGGCCGCCGCCCGCGCCCTCTCGGCGGGGACCGCCCCTTGCGCCGCGGCCACGCCCTGTGCGGCAGGCGCGGTCGCGGCGCCCTGCGCCGCCGGTGCAATCGCGGCGCGTCCGGGGTCTGCCTCGACCGGAGCGCCGCCACCGCGCATCGCCGGCGGTCAAAATGACGGCCCACGCATCGCTACACCGTCGGCGGCCCCGGTGCCCGGACCGCGTATCGCCGAACAGCCCTGACGGCCTTCGGACGCTTTCGTCCGAACAGGAGCCGTCGCGGCGCCCCCGGCCGGCGTCGATTGGGGCGTTCATCGTTGAGCGCGTTATTGGAAGCTTGCGCGCCATCGCATGTGACAGCGCGGCAGAGCCTGCGATCCCGCGGTTCTTTCCTCGCCCGGCGACCGCGTCCCGATTAGAGTTGAAGGCGCCTTGGGTGTGGCGGGAGGCGGGTTCGGCATGCCGCGTCTGCGTTCGCCAACGCGGTGGCATCCGTCGAGCGGCCGCACCTTTCCAGCCGGCCGGTACCGGGCCGGACGTGCGGTTCCGGATTGACCTCCGGAAAGAGGTATGGATGGGCTGTGATATTGGAGCTTGCACATGGCATCGAAGCTTCGGGCCCTATGGGCTCGCCTGGTCGGTAGCCGGAGTGACGACGCATCCGATGCGTCGGCGGCGGCCGCCACAGAATACAAGGGCTATCGCATTCGGCCGACCCCCTACCCGGCCAACGGCCAGTATCAGACGGCGGGGATCATCGAGAAGGACGGCGCCACGGGCGTCAAGGAACACCGGTTCATCCGCGCCGAAACGCACCCGACGAAAGACGGAGCGGCCGCCTTTGCGATCGCCAAGGGCAAACAGATCATCGACGAGCTGGGCGACCGCATCTTCGACACCGACTAGCCACAGGGAGCGCCCCTGGCAGCATCCAGGAGACCGAAGCACGGTGGTGGCGAGACGCAGACACGGTGTTCATGGCTCAGCCGCGGCGTGCCGTCGCGTCACCTCCGAACAGACGCAGCGCGCGACGGGAGAAGAGATGGCGGGCATGGCGCGGACCTTACGTGCGCCGCCGGGCCGCCGTCTTATAAGCGCGTATTGCCAAGCCCTCCGATACCGCTGCGCTCGGTTCGATCCTATACACCACAAACTCTATTGACTTACTAGAGTATAAAATTAATGTCCTCTTCGGCCCCGACGTGAGGACTCCGGACCGGTCGTGCTGACACGGGCACGAAACAAGCTAGGAGACCGTTCATGCGATCACTCCGCCGTCTTCCGCCGCTCAATGCGCTTCGAACCTATGAAGCAGCGGCACGCCATCTGAACTTCACCAAGGCCGCCGAGGAGCTTGGCGTGACGCCGGCAGCCGTGAGTCATCAGGTCAGGATGCTCGAGGACTATATCGGGATCCCGCTCTTCCGCCGGGTCAACCGCCAGCTCCTGCTGACCGAAGCCGGCGCCGCCTGCCTGCCCGGCATCCGCGCCGCCTTCGACGGCTTGGCCTCCGCGATAGAGCAGATCAGCGTCGGCAATGACAGTGGCATCCTCAATGTGAGCGTCGCCCCGTCCTTTGCCGCCAAATGGCTGCTGCCCCGCCTCGATCGCTTCCAGGCCGCGCATCCCGAGATCGATGTGCGCGTCGCCGCCTCGATGGAACTGGCCGATTTCACCAACACCAGCGTCGATCTGGCGATCCGCTACGGCGCCGGCCGGTATCCGGGGCTTACCGCCGAGCGCCTTCTCAGCGAGGCCGTTCTGCCGGTCTGCAGCCCGACCCTACTGGAAGGGCCGCGCGGCCTGCGCACGCCCGCGGATATCCGATTTCATACGCTGCTGCACGATGACAGCCCGGACGACGACGAGACCTGCCCGACCTGGGAAATGTGGCTGCGCGCCGCCGGTGTGACCGGCGTCGATGCAAACCGCGGGCCGCGCTTCAACCAGTCGAGCCTCGTTCTCGAAGCCGCCGTTCTCGGCCGTGGCGTCGCCCTGGCCAAGCTCGCGATCGCGGCAGAGGACCTGGCCAACGGCCGCGTCGTCTGCCCGTTCGCGACGAACTTCCCGGTCGAGTTTGCCTATTACATGGTTCTGCCCGAAAGCCGTCAGGTATCGCGCAAGGTCCAGCTCTTCCAGCAATGGCTGCGCGAGGAGGCGCGGTCGACGGCAAACCGGGCGCTGATAGCCCGTTCCGGCATTCCGGCTGACATTGCGCCGAACCGCCGTCGGGTCGCGAACGCCACGGCGCGATCATAGCGACCGGCTTCAATGACCCGCATGGATTTCGCCGCATTCGGGAACCGCAGAGCGTGCCGAATGCCGCTGCCGAACCGGGCGGACGTCCCCATCGCCGGCACGCCCGTCGAGGCGACGAAACCTCGATGCGGCATCGGCGGAGTCCGTCGTGATCCCATCGGGCACCCGGGATGGAGCCCATAATGGTTGAGACCGGCAAACGCATTGCCATCATCGGTGCCGGATTCAGCGGTTCGCTTCTTGCGGTGCAACTGCTGCGCCGCTGCGGAACCGCGGACCAGATCCTCCTGATCGAGAAGAACGAGCAGTTCGGCCGGGGTCTCGCCTATTCGACGGGCAATCCCGGCCATCTCCTCAATGTTCGGGCCGGCAACATGAGCGCCTTCTCCGATCAGCCGGACCACTTCCTCGCCTGGCTCAAGACGCTGCGGCCCGAGACCACGAGCACAATCCCTGCCACGATCGACAGCCTTACCTTCGTGCCCCGCTCGCTTTACGGCTCCTACATCCAGTCCCTTCTGGGTGAAGAGATCTGGGGGCAAGGGAGAGGCCGGAACCTTTCTTTGATCGCGGACGAAGTGGTCTCGGTGAGGCGCCATTCCGCGGGGCTGAGAATCGAGGTCGCCTGTGGCCGCCATTACGCCGTCGATATCGCCGTCCTTGCGGTCGGCAATTTCCCGCCGGATGACAACCCAAGCGACCGTTACTTCGGAGATCCGTGGGACCCCAAGGCTCTGGACGGGCTGGAGCCGACGCTTCCTGTCCTGCTGATCGGCACCGGCCTGACCATGGTCGATACCGTCCTTTCGCTTCTCGACCAGGAGCACACCGGGCCAATCCACGCGATCTCGCGGCGCGGCTTGCTCCCGCGCACGCACGCGGCTAGCCGGCCCTATCGGCGCTTCCTCGCCGGCGCCACGCCACGCAGCATTGTCGATCTGTTGCGTGCCGTTCGCCGCGAGATCCATGTGGCCGCCTCTCAGGGCATCGACTGGCGGTCAGTCATCGACGCGATACGACCGGATACGCAGACTCTCTGGCAGACACTCCCCATCGAGGAAAAACGACGCTTTCTGCGGCATCTCCGCCCGTGGTGGGACGTTCACCGCCACCGCATGGCTCCGGAAGTCGCGGCGCGCATCGAGACCGCTTTGCGAACCGGCCGGCTCTTGATCCACTGCGGTCGCGTGCAGTCTCTCGAGGCCGACCGGCAAGGAATCACCGCGCAGTTGCAGTTGCGCGGCGAGGACAGGCCCCTGCCGCTGCGCGTTGCGCGCGTGATCAACTGCTCCGGCCCGCAATCCGATTATGGCAGGATCGCGCATCCGCTGATTCGCAACCTGCTGGCGACAGGCCTGGCGCGTCCCGATCCGTTGGGCCTGGGGCTCGCGGTCACGTCCGACAACGCCCTCATCGGCCGGGACGGCGCCGTGTCGAACCGCCTCTTTGCCATCGGCCCGGTAACGAAAGGCACGTTCTGGGAGACGACCTCCGTCCCGGACATCCGCACTCAGTGCGAGCAGCTGGCCGACCACCTCATCGGGCCATTCGCGGCGAGCTCTCGCGCCTTTGCCTGAACCCGCCGAGCCGGTCGGCTCGTTGCTCTTTGCCGATCACCGTCCTGCAGCGCGCCTCGTCGCCTCTACCGCATCGTAAAGAGCCACAAGGCCGAATAGGCGCCGAGGATCAGCACGATTAACCCGATCGTTCCAAGCACGAGGATTGCTTCCACCGCCGCCCTCCCTATTCCGACATCGTCATAAGTTCGGGCCGCGACGTTCTGCGGCCATTGCCGCCAGTCCTCGACCGAAAGGCGGCGCGGAAAGCCGCGGAAAGCGCCTCAAATCGTCCGGCACGCATCCTCCGTTCACGCCTGGGAATGCTTCGGGGCCATCGAATCGACCGCGCAGCGCGCTCCGCCTCGACGGCACTGCGAAAGACACGCGCCTCGAGCGCCGAATAGCGGTGATGGGCGGCGAAGAAATGAAACCCACGGCGGTCCCCGACAATAATGCCGGCCGCCTCGTCATCGACCTCGATGATGAACGACTGATCGTTCGACATAGCCGTCTCTGCTCCTTGCGGGCCGCACCTCGCCGGCGGCCGCCGATGCTTGGGACGTGCCGGCCTGTTACAGGCGGCGGTTCTACCAATCCGGCAATCGACAGCGACAACAAGAAGGACATGGCACCAGCTGGATCGCGCTTGGGTGACGAGACGGCTGTGTCGTGAAGGGACGATTGATGAGCATCGTCGAAGACTCCTCTTCGTTCATGAACCACGACGATCCCATCGTGGCGCTTTAGCGTTTGGTGACGCGGCGCAAGCTGCTCTTCTCAAATTGCCGCGGGCTTGTGATCCAGGAGCCACCCTCGCCCGGCCAAGTTCGCCGGATCGCTTTATGGTCCGGAGTCCGACGGGATGGGCAAACGAGAAATTCTACAAACGACGATAGAGAAACTTGCGACCGGGAGCGGCCCGACGCCTGCTTCGCCCGTCCGCCTCGATGCCTTCAAATTCTCTTTGAAACACCGAAAGAAGAACTCGTTTCGAGCCGCATGGGCTCGCCGGGCACACTGCGACCGCGGTCTGGCCGACCGAACGGCCGCGCTCAAACTCGGAGGAACCATCCATGCCGGATCTCGTCAGAACCCTTCTTTCCGCAGCCGCCGTGACCGTCCTTATCGGCCACGCCGATGCCGTGCGTGCCGACGACACCTACCCAAGACGCCCGGTCGAACTGATCGTTCCCTGGGGCCCCGGCGGTGGGGCCGATCAGCTCGCCCGCAAGATCGCCCAGCTCTGGGAACCGGCTCTGGGCACCAGCCTGCCGGTCATCAATGTGCCCGGAGCGGCCGGTCAAACAGGGCTGACCAAGATGCTGACGGCGGACGCCGATGGCTACACGGTCAGCGTCCTGACCGCCGACACGCTCGCCCTCACCTTGTCGCCCGAGGCCACGTGGCGGCGCACTGACGTCGCCTTGCTGGGCGTCCTCATCCAGCAGAATTCCGGATTCTTCGTCGCAAGCGATTCGCCATTCGACAGTTGGGACGATGTCGTCGAAGCTGCGAAGACACGGAACCTCCGCGTTGCAATCACCGGCTTCGGCAGCGCGGACGATGTCTCGGTGAACTTCTTCAAGTCGCAAGGTCTCAACCTGACTTCGGTCCCGTTCGCCAAGCCCGGTGAACGTTACTCCGCCGTCATCGGTGGAAATGCTGAGCTGCTCTTTGAGCAGGCCGGGGACATCCGCAGCTTTCTCGAAAGCGGGCAGCTGAAGCCCCTGTTGTTCCTGACCGACAGGCCGGAGCCGGCCTTCCCCGATGTGCCGACGGCGAAGGATCTGGGGTTCGATCTTCGTCTGCCACAATACAGAACCATCGTCGTGCGGGCCGGAACTTCGCCAGATCGGTTGTCGAAGCTGCGGGAGACGCTTGCCAAGGCCGCATCAACGCCGGAGTTCAAGGCGTATCTCGAAGAACAGTATGCATCGCCCGACAGCGTGATCATCGGCGAGCCGGCAGAGCGCTTCGTCGACGACTCCCTGGAAGAATGGAAGCGCAGCGCCGGTACGTGAGCGGGGACATGGCCTTGGAAAGGAACGTGATCATCCGCCAGACGGCGCCGTATCTCGCCTTGGCCGCAGTCGCCGTGTGGCTCTTCGTCGAGACGGGAAGCTTCGCCGACCGGGCGGGACCGGAACAGCTCGGGCCGGCATTCTGGCCAAGAACGCTTCTCGCCGCGTTGATTCTGGTCTGCGGTGCCGCTGCGGTACGGACCGCACTGGGCATCGGCCCCTCGGCTGCCGAGAGAGCACAGCAGGCTATGGAGGCCGCCGCGAATGACACGACGGAAAGCCCGCCCGCGCCTCGCCGCGTCGGGCTCGCAATCGGGATTGTCGTCGCCTATGTCGGTTCGCTCGGCTTGCTCGGGTATCCGATTGCAACGGCGCTCCTTCTCGCGGGCTTGCTGCTGATCGGTGGCTATCGCCGCCCCTGGCCGGTGGTTCTCGCGTCCGTTGCCGGCAGCGCCCTGACCTTTGCCCTGTTCCGTGCCGTTGTCTATGTGTCCCTTCCGCTCGGCCGCGGCCCGTTTCTGGAGGCAACCGTTGCCGTGATGAACGCGGCCGGCATCCGGTGAGGGTGGCGAGATGATCGGCACGATCACGGCGACGGCCGCGCTCCTTACGACGCCCGAGGCCCTGGCGCTGCTGATCATGGGTCTCGTCGCCGGTCTCATCGCCGGCATCCTGCCTGGCTTAACCCTCGTCATGGGCATCGTCCTGGCGCTGCCGTTTACCTATGCCATGGAGACGACATCGGCTGTCGTGCTGCTGACAGCCATGTACGTCGCCGGCACCTATGGCGGCGCGTTCACCTCGATCCTCTTTCGCATCCCGGGAGAGCCGCTCGACATACCGTTGCTATGGGATGGCTACGCCATGGCGCGAAACGGAGATGCCGCAATGGCGCTCGGCTATACCCTGGCGGCGGCCGTGCTGGGCGGTCTCTGCGCCCTGCTCCTCGCGATCCTCGTTGCAGCGCCCTTTGCCAGACTCGCCATTTCCTTTTCGGCACCGGAGTTCTTCGCACTGGTCGTCTTCGGGATCGCCAGCGTCGTCTCCTTGGGCGGCGGTTCCCTCTTGAAGGGCGTGATCTCACTCCTCGTCGGGCTGCTCATCGCCACTGTTGGGATCGACGACGTCTATGGCGCCAACCGGTTCAGCTTCGGTCTTCCCCCCCTGACCGACGGCATTTCATACATCTGCGTCATGATCGGCGCCTATGGCCTTGGCGAGGTTCTGGTCCGTCTGGAACGAGGCTTCTCGACGCCGCGATCCGTCGGCGGGGCCCGGCTCAGGACGCGCCTTCCTTCGCTGATCGACCTGGCACGGGTAAAGGGAGCGCTGTTCCGTTCGACGGCGATCGGTGTGCTGATCGGGCTGGTGCCAGGCGCAGGCGCAACCGTCGCCTCGTTCATCGCCTATGGCGCGGAGGGGCAATATGGAAGACGGCGTGATCGTCTTGGATCGGGCATTCCCGAAGGGATCGTCGCGCCGCAGGCGGCATCGACGGCCTCGGTCGGCGGGGCGATGATCTGCCTGTTGACCCTCGGCATTCCGGGCAGCGGTGCAACGGCAATCATCTTCGGCGCGCTGATGCTGCATGGTCTGCAGCCCGGACCGCAGGTTTTCATGTCCTCGCCTCAAATCGTCGATGCCGTGTTCGCAACGATCCTGCTCGGGCTCATCGGCATGGCGATCATCGGCTGGGTCTTCGTTCGGGGGCTTGTGCGAATCTTGAAGGCACCGGAAGCGCTGATCTCGGCGTTCGTCGTGCTGTTCTGCTTGGTGGGCGCGCTGGCCGAGCGCAACAACACCAATGATCTCTGGCTGATCGTCGCCTTCGGTGCGATCGGCTGGGCCTTGGAGCGCAACGCCTTTCCGATCGCCCCCATGGTGCTCGGCGTGATCCTCGGCCCGATGGCCGAGACGAACTTCATCACTGCGATGATCGGTGCCGGCAACGATCCAGCCGTCTTCGCGACCAGGCCCGTTGCGGCCGCACTGCTCTGCGCCGCGGCGGTTATGGTCGCCCTGCGGATATTTCGTTCGAGGCAGCGCGACCGGGCCGAAGCGATCGGCTCGCACGTCGCCATGTCAGGAAAGAGAGGGAGCTGATGACGATGGACAAGACAACTGGCCTGCGGGTCGTGCCGACGGGCGCCGCCCTCGGCGCCGACATCGAGGGCGTGGACCTGTCGCAAGAGCTAGACCGGAACACCTTCGATCAGATCCTCGCGGCCTGGACGGAGCATCTTGTGCTGCGGTTCCGCGGTCAGCGGCTGGACGAGGATCAACTCATGGCATTCAGCCGCCGGTTCGGTCATCTGGACCGAGTACCGATCCACACGCCGGGCACGCGTCCGCATCGGAACCCGTTCGTGCTGATCGTTTCCAACATCATCGAGAACGGTCAGCCGATCGGCGCTCTCGGCGCCTATGAGAGCCAATGGCACGCCGACATGTCCTATAATCCGGATCCACCGGTGGCCAGCCTGCTCTACGCCGTAGAAGTCCCCCCGACCGGGGGCGACACAGGCTTTCTCAATATGCGCCGCGCCTATGAGACGCTCCCATCCGATTTGAAGGAAGCGATCAGCGGCCGGGTCTGCACGCACGATTCGTCCCGCAACAGCGCAGGCGAGCTGCGGGCCGGCTATGAGGAAGTGACGGATCCCCGGAGAGCGCCCGGCGCCGTTCACCCGCTCGTTCGGGCGCATCCGGTCACGGGCGATCCGATCCTCTATCTCGGGCGCCGGCGCAATGCCTACATCCACGGCCTTTCGCTCAAAGACAGCGAGGCGCTCCTCGACCGGCTCTGGGCGCATGCCACCGCGCCGGACAACGCGTGGTACCAGAAGTGGCGCGTCGGCGACGTCGTGCTCTGGGACAACTTTGCGACCGTGCATCGACGCGACAGCTTCGATCCGAACAGCCGCCGCCTCATGCTCCGCACGCAGATCGCCACCCGCGCCGCGTGACCGCCATGGCGACCGTTCGCAGCATCCGCCTGTGGCGGCTTTCCCTGCCGCTCGCCGAGCCCTATCGGATCTCGCAGCATGTCTACGAGCGGTTCGAGCCGTTCGTCTCCGAGGTGGCGTTGGCGGACGGCAGGACCGCGTGGGGCGAAGCCGGTATTACACCCGGGTTGACGCATGAGAAGCCGCAGCAAGCACGGGACTGGCTGATCGAGATTGCCCCAAGGCTCATCGGAGCCTCGATCGAGGCGGGTCTCGTCACCATCGAGTCGGCGATGCCCGGGCATGCTCACGCCGCATCCGTTCTCGCCGCTCCCCTCGAGGTCTTGGCGGCCGATCTGGCGGTCCACCTCGACGCGGCCGCCACCGTCCCCATTCTGGCGCCCCTGCACGGACGCGACGAGACCGGCTTGGCCGCGGAGATCGAGGCCAGGCTTGCTGAGGGATTCAAGACTCTCAAAGTGAAGGTCGGTTTCGATGTTGAACGCGATCTTTTTCGCGTGGCGCTGATCCAAAGGCTCGTCCGAGGCCGGGCCGCCCTTCGGCTCGACGCCAATCAGGGGTTTGGCCAGGAAGATGCCGTCCGCTTTGCAACCCGGCTCGATCCGACCGGGGTCGAACTCTTCGAACAGCCCTGCCACATGGACGATTGGCAGGCGAACGCCGCCGTTGCGGCCGTCTCGCCCGTGCCGGTCATGCTCGACGAGGCGGTCAAGGGTGAAGCCGACATTGACCGGGCGGCGCAAATTCCCGGTGTCGGATATGTGAAGCTGAAGCTGAAGAAGATCGGCGGGGCGCGGCGTGTGCGGCGCGCCCTGGATCGGATTCGCGATCACGGTCTAGAGCCGGTTCTCGGCGATGGGTCCGCGACCGATATCGGGAACTGGCTCGAAGCGGCTGTCGCGCGCCTGACCATGTCGAACGCCGGTGAGATGAACGGATTTCTCAAGTTGAAAGATCCGCTGCTCGCCGAACCGTTGATCTTCCGCGACGGTGCCATACACCTGCCGGCTGGCGGGCAGCCGGCAGTGGCGCTATCCCGCGTCGAGGCCCTTTCGTCCTGGCGCGCGTCGTTCTCGAAATAGGTCGCAAATCGCTGCATCGGCATCCTTCTGGCATGGGTGTTTCATGGCTCGGCCGCGGTGTGAAGGGATCAGAAGAGCCGGTCCCGGTGACGTGAAGCGGTGGGTCGTCCGGCTTCGCCGTCGGGCAGGCTCGATGACAACAGGCAGGAACCGGTGGCAGGCATAGGAGATCGACGTCTCTCGGCCCGAAAGGCCGACGGGAGTTCCAGCAAGCGCCGAAGGCAGTACCGCGCGCACATCGTACAACGGATTCCGTGGAACACGCGGCCCCGTGGCAGATCGACCGGTGCGGCGAGGCCGACATGAGATCGGCCCCGCAACCAACGCCTGATCGTCCGGTCAGGTCACACCGGCGCCAGGCGCGAATCGTCGGCGGATGTCCAGCGGAAGCATCAGGAAGCCTGCTGTAGCAGGCTGGCGTTGCCGCCCGCAGCCGTCGTATCGACGCAAACGGCCCGCTCCACCGCATAGGCGGCGGGACAGATGATCTCCGACACGAGCGGGACGATCTTTCCGGCGCGCGCGGCCAGCGCGCGGCGCAGGGCCCTTCGCGTCTCTTCGTCGGCGGCCGAGGCCACGACGTCGACGGCCAGGTCCCGCAGCGTCGCCGGGTCGACGTCGCCGTCGACGGCGGCCAGCGGCAGCCCCTTGTCGAGGAGCGGCTGCAAGGCCCGGGAGGCCTCCGGCGCCACGGCCAGGACGGCGTTGCCCGCGGCAAGCGCCTGGATCACCTGCGCCAGCAGCGTTTCCGCATCCGGTCCCAGGCACAGCACCCGGCCGCGCGGCGCGAGCGCGAGCGTGTTCGCCTCGCCCGTTGGGCCCGGCAGGTCTATCGGCCCGTGATCGATGGCGGCCGCAGCGGCGATCGCCGCCGCGCCGCGGCCGCGCAGGTGACTTCGGAGGATGGCGATGCGATCGGGCTCGCGGAACCAGCCACCGCCATCCGGGTCTGGCATCTGCCCTGCGAGCGGGACGCTCCGCACCATGCGCCCGCCCTGGATGGCGGCAGGCGCGGATCTGTCGCGGCGGAACCGCCGCAGATAATGGGGTCCGCCGGCCTTGGGGCCGGTGCCCGACAGGCCTTCGCCGCCGAAGGGCTGGGATCCGACCACCGCGCCGATCTGGTTGCGATTGACGTAAATGTTGCCCACGCGGAGGCCGTCGACGATGCGCTTGACCCGGGCCTCGATGCGCGTATGCAGCCCGAAGGTCAGCCCGTACCCCTTCCCGTTGATCGCCGAAACCACCCGGTCGATCGCGTCCGCTTCGAACACCGCCACGTGGAGCACCGGCCCGAAGACCTCGCGATCCAGTTCCTCGATGCCCGACACTCGATACACCTGCGGTGCGACGAAGCGACCGCCACCGGGCGCATCGAGCGCGGCGACCAGCCGGCCCTTTGCCGTCATCGCCTCGCCGTATTCGACGATCGCCCGCTGCGCGTCGTCGTCGATGACCGGGCCGACATCCGTCGCGATGTCCCAGGGATCGCCGACGGAAAGCGCCTCCATCGCGCCCCGGAGCATCTCCATGATGCGCCCTTCCACCTCCTTCTGCACGTAGAGAACGCGCAGCGCCGAGCAGCGCTGCCCGGCGCTCTGGAACGCCGAGGCGAGGATGTCGCGCACGGCCTGTTCGGGCAGCGCCGTGGAATCGACGACCATGGCGTTGAGGCCTCCGGTCTCCGCGATCAGCATCGCGTCGGGCGCGGCGGTCTGCGCCAGCTGCCGCTCGATCAGCCGCGCCACCTCGGTGGACCCGGTGAAGCAGACGCCGGCGATGCGCGGGTCGGCGGTCAGCGCCGCGCCGACCGACGGACCGTCTCCCGGCAGAAGCTGGAGGATGTCTTCCGGTACGCCGGCCTCGTGCATCAGCGCGACCGCCCGTGCCGCGATCAGGCAGGTCTGCTCGGCCGGCTTGGCGATCGCCGCGTTGCCGGTGACAAGCGCGGCCGCCACCTGCCCGGTGAAGATCGCCAGCGGGAAGTTCCACGGCGAGATGCACACGATTGTCCCGCGCGCCTCGGTGTCCCGCTCCGCCCCCGGGGCTTCGGCCGCGTAGTACCGCAGGAAGTCGACGGCCTCGCGCACTTCCGCCACGCAGTCGGCCAACGTCTTCCCGGCCTCGCGGGCGGCCAGGGCGAAGAACTCCGCGGCGTGCTCCTCGTAAAGATCGGCGATTCGCCTGAGAATCGCCGCACGCTCATGGACGGGTGTCGCCGCCCAAAGGGGTTGCGCCGCCACGGCGATGGCGACCGCCTCCCGCGCCTGCTCGGCCGTGGCGTCGGTTACCAAGCCGACGATCTCGCCGGTCCGGGCCGGGTTGACGACCTCGCGCGCCTGGCCCGAACCGCCCGCCGCGCGTGTCATCGGGGCCGCCGTCCAGCGGTGCGGAGCGGCGAAAGGTGCGCGGGCGCGCTCGATCGCCGCCAGCGTGGCGGGATCGGTGATGTCCCAGCCCTTCGAGTTGCGCCGCCCCGGCCCGAAGATGTCCGACGGCCGAACGATCGCCGGGTTGGCCGCCGGCCCCTGCCCCTCGACGATCGCGAAGGGATCGCGCGCGATCTCCTCCGCGCTCACCGCCTTGTCGACGATCTGGTGCACGAACGAGGAGTTGGCGCCGTTCTCGAGGAGCCGGCGCACGAGATAGGCCAGGAGGTCGGAATGCGTGCCGACCGGCGCGTAGATGCGGCAGCGCGTGCCTTCCGCGCTTCGCACGACTTCGTGCAGGGCATCGCCCATGCCGTGCAGCCGCTGGAACTCGAAGCCGTCGCGATCGGGTGCCATGGCCAGGATGGCGGCGACGGTGTGCGCGTTGTGGGTCGCGAACTGCGGGTAGATGCGCCCGGTCATCGAGAGCAGCTTGCGGGCACAGGCGATGTAGGACACGTCGGTGTTGGCCTTGCGCGTGAAGACCGGGTAGCCGTCGAGCCCCAGCACCTGGGCGCGCTTGATCTCGCTGTCCCAGTAAGCCCCCTTGACGAGGCGCACCATGATCCGGCGGTCGAGGCTTTCCGCCAGCGCGTGCAGCCAGTCGAGGACGAAGGCGGCGCGCGGGCCGTAGGCCTGCACGACGACACCGAAGCCGTCCCAGCCCGCGAGCGACGGATCGGCGAGCACCCGCTCGATCACGTCCAGTGACAGGTCCAGCCGGTCCGCCTCCTCGGCATCGATATTGAGCCCCATGCGCGCGTCGCGGGCGGCCCGGGCGAGGCTCAGGAGCCGCTCCGTCATCACCGGCAGCATGGTCTTCTTCTGCGACGCCTCGTAGCGCGGATGAAGCGCGGAAAGCTTGACGGAGATGCCGGGATTGCGCCGGATGTCGTCGCTGTTCGAGAGGCGCGCCAGGGTCGCGATCGCCTGGGCGTAGGACCGGTGATAGCGCTGGGCGTCGGCCTCCGTACGCGCGGCCTCGCCCAGCATGTCATAGGAATAGAGATAGCCCTTGGCGGTCATCGGCCGCCCGCGCTTGATCGCCTCCTCGATCGTGCGCCCGAGCACGAACTGCTCGCCCATCTCGCGCATCGCGGCCGCAACCGCGGCCCGGATGACCGGCTCGCCCAGCCGGCGCACCATCGCGCGCAGCGTCCCCGCAATGCCGCCGGTTTCGGCGTCCAGCACGCGCCCGGTCAGCATCAGCGCCCAGGTAGAGGCGTTGACGAAGATGGAGGCCGATTCCCCCGAACGCGCCGACCAGTCGTGCGGCGCGATCTTGTCGCGGATCAGGTCGTCCATCGTTTCCGAATCCGGGACGCGCAGCAGCGCCTCGGCGAGGCACATCAGGGCCACGCCTTCCGTCGTCGACAACCCGTACGCGGAGAGGAACGCCTCCATGAACTGGAGGTCGGCCCTTTCGCGCACCGCGCGAACCAGCTCCGCCGCCCGTGCCGAAATCGCCGCGCGCTCGCCCTGCCCCAGATCCGCAAGCGCCACGAGACGCCTCAGGGCCTCCCCCTCATCGGGGAGGTAGTTTGCACGGATGTTCTGGCGAAGCGCGTCGAGCGTCGAAGTCGGCATCTGTATCCCTCAGTTGGTCGTGCCCGTGCGACCGGGCCGCCACCCTCCCATACCACGGGTGGATTCGCCGAGCGGACCAAAATACTCGACTGATCGGCGCAGTTGCCCTATTTCTCTAGTCAATTTTGTTCTGAATGGCCCATTGAACCGCATATTGTAGTCGAAATGGACCATCTCGACCGAAAGATCATCGCCGCGCTTGCGCGCGACGGGCGGCTCTCGATGGCCGAACTCGCCGCCAGGGTCGGCCTCTCGAAAACACCCGTGCTGGCGCGCGTGCGCCGGCTCGAGAAGGAGGGCTACATCCGCGGCTACACGGCGCTCGTCGACCACCAGCGCATGGGCGAAGGCCACGTCGCCTTCGTGCAGGTCACGCTGTCCGACACCCGGTCGGCCGCGCTTGAGGCGTTCAACCGGGCCGTCGTGTCGGTCCCTGAGATCGAACAATGCCACATGATCGCGGGCGGCTTCGATTACCTGCTGAAGGTTCGCACCAAGGACATCGCCGCCTACCGGCGAGTCCTCGGCGAGCACATCTCGGCGCTCCCGCACGTCGCGCACACCTCAACCTTCGTCGCGATGGAAACCGTCAAGGACCGGTAAAGCGCGCGTCGCACCTCCTGCGTCATATCGGTCAGTGGGCCGTTGCGCCGGAAGAACCCGTCTCTTGGCCGATGCAGCAGAGCGACGCTTACCGCTTCCACGACGTCCACGTCGCGCGGTTGTCCCTGCCGCCGAGCCTACATCCGATCGATCGCGTCTTCTATAGGGGATCGTATCAAGCGCATCGCGCCGTCTCCTGCCGTTGTCGACGAGGAAGAGGTTTCAAGACCACATCCGCTGCTCTTGACGATTATTCCTCGCAGGAGAATGTCACGGACTGTTCCGGGTTTGAGCCCGCTCCTGTGATGCGAGCCGTGGCCCGCACAAACGCATATGCGGTTCAACGGGGTTTGTCGGAACCGAAATCCCGCTCCGTTGAGGACCGAGCCTCAAGCAAGGCGGATCCAGCGTCGCGTCGACCTGTCTCGGCCAATACCGGCTACGATCGCGCGTCCACCCCGGATCGGGCGCCGACCGCCGTTGGCTGCCAAACGTCAGTTCAAGCCCTCTCCGGTACGCGGCGTTGCGACCATGATCGCGTTGCACCCCGGAATCCGCATCGGCCGGTCGGCGCGGCCCGGGTTGGCGGCCGGGCTAGGCCGCCGTCGTCCCGGGTAGCCCGGGCAGATCGGCCGGCTGAAGAACGCTCCCGATTCCGGCGATCATGGATTCCGGCCTTGGCCGCTCCCCGCGCCCTCTAAAGAATCACGACATCTTTGGGATAGGGGGTGAGATACTCGAACCCCGTATCCGTTACGACCACGGAATCGCCAACCCGTCCGCCGAACTCATGCTCGACGGTGATGCCGCCGTCGACCGCCAAGGTCATCCCCGCAGCGAGAGGGGTCTTATCGCCTCGCTTCAGTTCCGGCGGTTCGAGAAACGAGCAACCGATGGACCGCCCGGTTCTGTACGGGGCACCGAAGCCGGCTTGTCTGTAGACCTCCTCCGCCGCCGCGTTTACGTCCTCGCAGAGGACCCCGGGCCGGATCATCTCCAGGGCCGCCTGCTGCGCCCGAACGGCGGTCTCATAGATCCGCAGTTGTTCGTCCGTGGCCGACCCGACGAAGAACTCGCGATCGAAGCCGAGCTTGTAGTTCTTGAAGTTCGCGATCCCGCAAAAGCAGAGATAAACTGGATCTCCCTTCTCGATTCTGCGGACCGATGACCGGCGGTGAACCATGCATGTGTCATGCCCGGACTGCAGGACCTGCAGATTGTAGATCGTGGGCGAAACGAAGCGGTCGGCCTCGGCATCCAGCAGCGAAGCCGCCTTTCGCGTTCCGGCCTGAATGACCGCCAATGCGACCTCGTATTCCGGCACGCCTTCCGCGATCGCCTGCCTCGCCCCTTCCACCATCGCGACGGCGACCTTGCCGGCGTCGCGCATGATCGCGATCTCGGCCGCGGACTTGATCACCCGGAGGTCGCTGACGATCGGATCGAGGTTGGCGACGGTCTTTCCGGCGAGCAACGACCCCAATCGAAGGCCAATGAACGGGTGAAGCTTGGATTTCTCGACGGCGACGGCGCGGGCCCTTTGCGAGAGCGCGCCCTCGATTTCTCCGTACCACTCGCTGCCGACACCGTCCGCCCAAGGCCGGACGTCTTCGACCCAGGTCATCCGCCGGCACATCTCCGATTCCATCAGCGGCGTAACCAGCGTCGGTTCACCGTCCCGCGGGACCAGGAGAACCGTCGGCCGGCCAAACTCCACGCCGAGATAGTTCCAGAAGCCGGCGAAGTAGATGATCGAGTCGGGGTCGGTGATGATGGCAACGTCGAGGCCGTGTTCGACCAGTCGGCGCTGCAACGCCGCAGTGCGGCTGACATATTCAGATCCGTCTTTTACACCAGACATAGCCGGCTCCCAAAGCTGCATACAGCTTAATCTCGTAAACGCTTCCTCGATATCGGTCAAGCGCGCAAATATGCTGTTTCCCGCAAAAACAGGAAAATCCGGGCGCCCCGTTAACTGCATACAGACCTTGACACGCGGGCGGTTGGCGACGTTCAATCCGGCCGGCGGCGCGGCAGGCGCCGGCACCGTCCCCGCGCTGTCCGGGGCGGTTGATGAGAAGAGGCGCGTTTTGGAACGACTTCAGCGGGAAACTTTGCTTCGGGTGCGGGATCAGATGGCGGCGCATCCCTGGAGCGACGACGAGATCGCGGAACTGGTCGCGCCGACCATGGGCATCATCACCGGCTTGCCCGACCTCCTCGCCCAGTTGGATGAGCTGCGTCGGATCGACTTCGGAATGACGCCGCCCGCCTCGGACGTGCCGACGGACGGTTGATGTCGACCTCGTCCGAGCTCTGCTTTCAACCGGCGACCGTCATCGCGAGACTGCTGCGTGATCGCGATTTGAGCGTCGTTGAGCTCGTTGACGCGTTCCTCTCTCGAATCGACGAACGCAATGCGCACTCCAAGGCCTATATCTCGGTGACGAAGGATGCGGCCAGGCGCGCCGCGGCAGAGGCCGATACGCGGCTTGGCCGCGGGGAGGCCGGATCGATCTTCCTTGGCATCCCCTTCGGATCGAAGGATCTCATCGACATAAAGGGCGTGCTCACGACCGGCGGATCGGCGGTCCTCCACGATAACGTCGCAACAGAGGACGCCGCCGTCATCGACCGCATGAATGCGATCGGCGCGGTTAGTCTGGGTAAAACCAATCTGCACGAGTTCGCCTATGGCACGACCGGAGAGAACGCCGTCTATGGAACCGCGGTGAATGCCTATGACGGCACACGGCTGGCATGCGGATCCTCCAGCGGCTCGGCCGCTGCCGTGGCGCACGGGCTTGCGGCATTCGCTCTCGGAACGGATACGGGCGGATCGGTCCGGGTTCCGGCGGTCATGAATGGGCTCGTCGGCCTGAAGCCGACCTTCGGGCGGCTTTCCTTGAAAGGGGTCATCCCATTCTGCTGGTCGCTCGACCATCTGGGACTGATCACGAGGACGATCGACGACTGCGCCGCGCTGTTCGAAGCTTGTGCTGCCGCCGACGCCGGCAAAGCTCCCCCGGCCGGCACGGAACGCTCTGGTCCCGGTGATTCGGCGGATCGCTCGCTTGCCGGGCTACGCGTCGGAATTCCCGATAGGTTCTATTTCGAGCGGACCGATCCCGAGATTCTCGCCGCCGCCGAGAATGCCGTCAGGCTCCTCGAACAATCCGGCGCCACCGTCTCGAAGGTGAGCCTGCCGGACGCCAGGCACGCCCGCACGGCGTCGCTCACGATCCAGATGCCCGAGGCGCTGAGCTTTCATTCGCGCTATCTGGAAGACCGCGGCCATCTCTACAGCGAGGATCTCAGGGCCGGACTCGCGCTTGGGCAATACATCCTGGCCGAGCACTACATCCGCGCCAAGCGGCTCGTCAACCAATACAGGGCCGGCATGCGCGATGTGTTTGCCGATGTGGATGTGATTCTGACGCCGGCCACCCCCATACCGGCCCCGAAGATCGGCACCGTCAAGGTCGCGATGGATGGCGTGGAAGAGGCGGTCGGGAACGCGCTGACGCGCTTCACCACCTTCTTCAACATGACGGGACATCCGGCCGTCACTTTCGCGACCGAGATGCATTCGCTTGGCCTTCCGATCGGCGTTCAGCTTATCGGCCGCTACTTCGAGGAGCGCGTGATCCTGAAGGTTGCAGCCGTCCTGGCAGAAAGGGCCGGGCCCATCCCGCTACCCGACCTCCGCTGAAACCGGCCGCGGCGACAGCGGGTAACCCCGAAGCAACCGCGGCACCCCTACCCCAGCCGCGCCGATTTGCTCACCCGCCGCGTTCCGCGCCGGAACGCGGCCGCGTTGACGTGCCCATGTTGACAATCGGCGGCGAACAAGGTGTATACTCCATGTTCGAAGCAGGAAGGCGACAACCCACCGGGTACCAAGGGAGAACATTATGAAGGCTCGTCTAATCATCGCGGCCCTATCCGCGACCGTGGCCCTTCAGGGGCCTGCATTCGCCCGTGATCTGACCGTGATCGGCTGGGGCGGAGCTCCTCAGGACGCACAGCGCGAAGCCTACTTCGTCCCCTTTGCCGCCGAGACGGGCATCAAGGTCATCGACGATTCCTGGACCGGGGGTGTGGGCGTGCTTCGAACCCGGGTGGAAGCGGGCGGCGACCCCGGATGGGACGTCGTTGAGGCGGAAGCCGAGGAGGTGCTGGTCGGGTGCGCGGAGGGCATCTATGAGCCGATCGACTGGTCCAAGATCTCGGAAAAGGACAATCTGATACCGGCCGCGATCAGCGAGTGCGGCGTCGGCACGATCACCTGGTCGACCGGCTTTGCCTACGATCAGGACAAGCTCGGCACCGGGCCGATCACGGTTGCGGACTTCTTCGATCTGGAGCGGTTTCCCGGCAAGCGAGCCATTCGCAAGGGCCCGAAATACATCCTTGAGCTTGCCCTGATGGCCGATGGGGTGCCCGCGAACCAGGTCTATGACGTCCTGCGCACGCCCGAGGGCGTCAACCGCGCCTTCAATAAGCTCGAGACCATCAAGTCGGACCTGCTGTATTTCGAGAGCGGCGCCCAGTCTATTCAGCTGCTGGCTTCCGGCGAAGCCACCATGGTTCTTACGTTCAACGCCCGGATCACGGCAGCAAACGAGACCGACAACCGGAACTTCAAGTTCATCTGGCCCGGCAGCATTTATGCCGTCGATTCCTGGGTCATTCTGCGCAACAGCCCGAACAAGGAAGCCGCTCTCAAGTTCATCGACTTCGCGAGCCGCGCGAAGCCACAGGAGATCCACTCCAGGCTGGTCGCCTATGGACCGACCAACACCGCCGCGATCGAGGCGCTTCCGGAAGACGTTGCAAAGGACCTTCCCACCTACGGTCCCAATATGGAGGGCGCGATCGCCCTCGATGCCGGCTTCTGGGCAGACAACATCCAGGCCCTGACGGAACGCTTCAACTTCTTCGCCGCGCATTAACGTCGCTCACGCTCGGCGCAGGCCGATGAAAATGAAAAGGCACATCGGGACGGCGCTTCTGCTCGCCCCGATGGTGCTGTTCGTGACGATGACGTTGGTGGTTCCCTTCGCTCTCATGTTCGTCGAGAGCGTGCGGGACACTGATGTGCGCAATGTCTTGCCGCGCACGATCGAGGCGCTCGAAGGCTGGGACCCGGCAAGGCCGATCCCTTCGGGCGCCTACGGTGCATTGGTTCGGGATTTCGCGGCCGCGCCGGCGTCGGAATGGGGCCGGGCCGCAAATCGCCTGAACAGGGAGATGCCTGGCGCGCGTAGCCTGGTCCTCGCCACATTGCGTAAACTGGACGCCGCGGATGCCACCGATCCCCGCTCGGCGCTCATCGCGCAGGACGCCCGCTGGGGGGAGCCCGGCATATGGCGGGCGATCTGGAATGCCCGCGGCCCTTGGACCGCCGCGTTTCTTCTCGCCGCACTGGATCTGGAGCGGGGTCAGGACGGCGCGATCGCCACGACCGGCCAGAGCATATACAGGGCGATATACGTTCGAACCTTCGGTATCTCCCTCACCGTCACGGCAATCTGCTTCCTTCTGGGATTGCCGGTCGCGGTGTACCTTGCCTCACTGCCCCCAAATCGGGCGGTGCCACTGCTGCTTTTGCTGATGCTGCCGCTTTGGACCTCCGTGTTGGTTCGAGCAATGGCCTGGATTCTCCTGCTGCAGAACAACGGCGCGGTGAATCAGGCCTTGATCTTCCTGCGGATCACGACGGAGCCGCTTCAGCTCGTCTTCAATCGAGTCGGCGTTCTAATCGCCATGACGCATGTGCTCCTCCCCTTCATGGTTCTGCCGATCTACAATGTCATGAGGGTGATCCCGCGCAACCAGCTCCGTGCCGCAGGGTCGCTCGGGGCGTCGCCATGGGTCGTGTTTCGCCGGGTCTACCTGCCGCAATGCCGCGCGGGAATCGCCGCTGGCTGCATGCTCGTCTTCGCATCCGGAAGCGGCTATTACGTGACGCCGGCTCTGGTGGGCGGCGGCGCGGACCAGATGCTCGGCACCTTTGTCGAGCTCGCCGCGCTGAGGTATAGCAATCAGTCTCTGGCGGCCGCTCTGGGGGTTGTGTTCATGATCATCTTCCTGTCGCTGATCGGCGCGCTGTTTGCCTGGTTGCGGCCCATGCGGGCGGCCACCGAAGGATTGAGAGCGTGATCGAACGATACGATCTTCCGGTCTCGAAGACCGTTCTCGGTATCTTCTCGGCGGTCGTGCTCGGCTTTCTGGTCGCCCCCGCGCTCGTCGTGATTCCGATCTCCTTTTCGTCCGGAACGATCATGGCGTTCCCGCTGCCGGGCCTGTCCCTGCAGTGGTACCAGGAGGTGCTGTTCTTGCCCACGTGGCGCAGCGCCGTCGTAAACACCGCTCTGATCGGCGTGGCGGCAGCGGCGCTTGCGACCGTGATCGGCACGATCGGCGCGGTCGGCATCGACCGGCTCGGGCGCCGGCTCAAGACCGCGACGCTGCTCCTGTCGATCTTTCCGTTGATGGTGCCGATCGTCATCGTCGCGCTCGGCGGATATCTGATGCTGGTCGCGATCGGCCTGAACAACACCTACTGGGGCGCCATCCTGCTCCATGCCATGCTCGGGCTGCCTTTCGTCGTCATAAGCGTGCTGTCGGCCCTGCAAGGGTTCGACCGCAACCTGTGGCGCGCGGCGAGTTCGCTCGGGGCGAAGCCGACAACGGCGTTCCGGCGCGTGGTGCTGCCGATCATTCTGCCCGGCGTCGTAACCGGGGCGGTGTTCGCCTTCGCCACCTCTCTCGATGAGGTCGTCGTCGCTTCGTTCGTCACGGCGCCGGCGCAGAAGACGATTCCGCTCCAGATGTTTTCGGGCATCAAGGACAATACGGGGCCGAACGTCACGGCGGCGGCGACGATCTTGCTCGTGCTTTCGGTTGTGTTCCTTTGTGTGGTCGAGATTCTGCGCCGCCGCTCCGAGCGCCTGATCGGCAGGCGAGGCACGCAACAATGATGAACCGGAGGTGCGGCGCGGGGCCGGCGGCCGCTCATCCGGCACCGCGGAGCATGCAGAGAGCAGCACCGTCCGGCCCGCGACGCCGGGCGGACCGCGAAACGTAACGCACGGAAACCGAACGAGCCGCGATGGCACGCCAACGAAAGTCCGATACGGGTGACCACGCCAGCCCGAAAACGCCGCCGACCCGGAAGGGCGGGCGTTCGCGGATCAACGCGATCTACCAAACCATACGCGACCGCATCTGCTTCTTCGAGTACCCTCCGGCCACGGTGCTGAAGGAAATCGCGCTCGCCAAGGAATTCGGCGTAAGTCGGACGCCGATCAGGCAAATTCTGCAAAGACTCGAGGCGGAAAGACTCGTCGAGACCCGAGACGGTGTCGGCACCATCGTCACGGGCGCGGACTTCAAGCGCCTCAGAGACGTCTACGAGCTTCGTCTAGGCATAAGCGAGATAATGCCCGACTTCATCGACAGATCGAGCATTCCGCAGGCCGTCGAGGGCATCAAAGCGCTGATCGACCGCGCGCAGAAACTGAACGGCGCGCCGGACATCCGCGCCTTCTGGACCGTGGAGAACGATCGGCATCGGCTGCTCAACGGGCTTATCGGCAACGAGCCGTTGCGTGAGCTTCACGACAGCCTGTACATGCAGACGGCGCGCATCTGGTTCGACATCGTGGAATCGGTATGGCCCGAGGCGCTCGAGTCCCTGCGTGCCGAGCTTCAGGAACTCCAGCGCGCGCTGATCCTCGGCGACCTGCGCGCAATCGGCTGGACGAGCCGCAACTACATTGTCTACAGCATGGCCCGGCTGTCGAAGCACTTCAGCCCGTCCTGAGACGGCACCGGCGTACGGAGCCAGAACCCCGTCATCTCATCCGGTGACGGGCGGCCAAGGGAATCAATCCGCCTCGAGAACGAGGCAGTGTTCCCTGTTCCAGCCGATCTCGACCGGCATCCCGCGGGCGGGAGGATCGTCCACGCGCTCCACGCCTTCGTTGACCGAGAACTGCAGCCCGCCGGCGGTGACAACGCGGACCGTCATTCGATCGCCGAGATAGATGGCTTCCGAAACCCTTCCGGACACCAGGTTGTCGCAGGTGCCGGGTGGCGGATTGAGCCGGATGCGCTCTGGGCGGACGGCCATGAGCCGGGAGGAGCCAGCCTCGACCGCCCGAGCGTTCACGCCGAGGAACGTCAGGCCGGCCCCCAAAGCGATCCGGCAATGGCCATCGGTTTCCACGGCCGTGACCTTTCCTTCGAAGATGTTCATCTCTCCCATGAAGCTCGCCACGAAGGCCGTGGCCGGGTGCTCGTGAACCTGTCTCGGACTGCCCAGCTGCTGGATGCGTCCGCGGTTGAAGATGGCGATCCGGTCGGACATGACCATCGCTTCCGTCTGGTCGTGCGTCACATAGACGATCGTGATGCCCAGTTCTTGGTGCAGGTGCTTGATCTCGACCTGCAACTGTTCGCGCAGATTCTTGTCGAGGGCCCCAAGAGGCTCGTCCATCAACACCAGCTCCGGTTCGAAGACAAGCGCTCTGGCAAGGGCGACGCGCTGCTGCTGCCCGCCGGAGAGCTGCGCAGGGCGCCGCCCTCCAAAGTCGCGCAGCTGCACCATCTCGAGCGCCCGCGTGACCCGGCTGGCGATCTCGATCTTGGGGACCTTTCGAACCGAGAGCGGGAACGCGACGTTCTCGAAGACCGACATATGAGGGAACAGCGCATAGTTCTGAAAGACCACGCCAAAGTTGCGCTCATGCGGCGGCAATCTTTCGATGGAGCGGCCCTTGTACAGGATCTCTCCGGCCGTAGGCGCTTCGAAGCCGGCAAGCATCATCAGCATCGTGGTCTTGCCCGAGCCCGAGGGCCCAAGCAGCGTGAGAAACTCCCCTCGATTGACCGTTAGGTCCAAATTCTCGATGATCAGGTGCTTGCCGTCGTAGCTCTTCTGTAGATTGCGCGTTTGCACCAACGGTGCGGACGGTGTGGCCCCGTGCCGTTCGCTGTTCACCATCCCTCCCGGATTGGCCTTTGCTCTGACTGCGCTCCCGCGTTCTGCGCGCATTTTATCCCATATCCGGAAGCGGCGGTCAATGAGCTGCATACAGCATAAGCTGAACGCCCGCGCGGGCTTGAAAGGCCCATTTTCTGCGGTTCTGGCCAATTTTGAAGCACGCGTGGGATAGCAGACACCCCCTACTTTACCGACGATTCCGGGCCTATGGCATGGAAATCAAGGCGGTCTACACGCAGAGAAGTACACACCTCGTTGACGCCGGGGACGGGGACTGGCAAGCTACCGGCATGTCCCGGCCCGGAGTAACGATGACCGCTCCTCCCTGACGAATATCGGCGATCGATGCGGAACCGTCTATCCGCGCGGTCGCGATGCCTTTCCGGGAAGGCAGCTTTCCTCACCCAACAAGGCAGGTTTTCCATCGGGCCGGCTTGGACCCAGCTTCCAGAACAGGATCGTGCCATGAAGATCACAGCAGTGCGGCCCGTCGCGGTTCGCGTGCCGGTCAAGAAGATCGGCCATTTCTCCCAGGCACGGCGGACCCATGTCGAGCGCACCATCGTCGAGGTCGAGACCGACGAGGGAATTACGGGATTCGGCGAGACGAGGACGCTTGAGGCGGCGCGGATCGTCGCCCAGCGGTTCGCATCCGAGCTGGTCGGCGAGGACCTGGACGACCTTGCGAAGCTCCGCCGGCGCTGCCTTTCCGATCTGTTCGATTTCGGCTATCCGGAAGTGCTGACGCTGTGGAATGCCTACGCCGCCATCGATCTCGCGCTCTGGGACATCCTGGGCAAGCGAAGCGGCCTTCCGGTCTATTCCCTGCTGGGGGGCGCCTGCCGGGAGCGAGCCCGCTACGTCAGCTACGAGTACACCGTCGATCCGTACGACAATGTTCCGGAAGGCGAGATTCCGAGGCGGATAGCCGAGAACGCGGCCGCCTCGATGGCCGAGCACGGGACCTCCTATATCGAGTTCAAGGTGGGTGTCTACTCGGTCGATTGCGACATCGCCACCGTTCACGCCGTTCGCGAGAAACTGGGCCCCTCGGTCGAGATCGGCGTCGACGCGAACATGGCTTGGGATATGGATTCCGCCCGGCGTTTCATTGCCGGCACCAGAGGCGCAAGGCTCGCCAACCTGGAAGAGCCCGTTGCCGATCTCGGCGGCATGGCCGCTCTGTCGCGCGAGTTTTCCATACCGGTCTCGACCCATTGCTTCTTCCTGGACGCGCTTCGCGCGCATCCCGACATCGAAGGGGTCGTGGTCGAACCGCATGCCCTCGGCGGTATCCTGCCCATGCGGAAGTTCGTCGCCGAGGCGACGGCCATGGGGCGGCGCGTCTGGTTCCGTTCGGTGTGGGAACTCGGCATCTCCTGGGCGGCCATGTGCCATATGGGCATGGCATTCCCGGAACTTTCCCGACCGTCGCAGTCGCTGTTCAACTGGATCGGCGACGATCTGATCCACGGGGACGAATGGACGGTGCGGAACGGCGGTGTCGCCGTCCCCAGAGAACCGGGGCTTGGCGTCGTGGTCGATCGGGCGGCCATCGAGAAATACAAAGTGGAGTGATCCGGGCATGCCTAGGGACGGCGATCACCGCAAGGCCTTTCAGTTCCACTTTCGGACAAGGGGAAGGTAAGGCTATGACACCCAGCGGCAACGACGTCTGCTTGCGCCTCGACGAGGTAAGAGATCTGGCCTATTCCGTCCTCAATCGCGCGGGTTGCGACGAGGACAACGCCGACGCGATCGCGGACACGATCTTCAAGGCCGAGCGAGATGGAGCGCATGCGCACGGCCTCTTCCGACTGCCCGGTTACGTAGCCTCGTTGAAGAGCGGAAAGGTCGACGGCCGGGCACGACCCGTGTGGGAGCGCATCGCCCCCTCGGTCCTGCGCGTGGACGGCGCCAACGGATACGCTCCGCTTGCCCTCCGCACTCTACGCGACCCGCTGGTGGAGCTGGCGGAAAGCCAGGGCATCGCGGCGGCGGCCTTGATCCGGACCCACCACTTCGCGCCGTTGTGGGTAGAGGTCGAGGCGATCGCGGAGCGCGGCCTTGCCGCCCTGGCCTGCACGGCCTACAAACCGGCGATACCGCCGGCCGGCGGCGCGAAGCCCGTCTACGGCACGAATCCTTTGGCCTTTGCCTGGCCCCGGCCCGGCGGCGATCCCATGGTCTTCGATCAGGCAAGCGCGGTGATGTCGCGGGGCGACGTCATGATCGCGGCCCGCGATGGTCGGCCGCTTCCGGAAGGCGTCGGCATCGACGCGCGGGGCCGACCGACGACCGACGCCGGCGAAGTGCTCAAGGGCGCCATCCTGCCGTTCGGCGGCTACAAAGGCGCCGCCATTGCCTTGATGATCGAACTGCTGGTCGGCCCGCTGATCGGTGAACGGACGAGCCCCGAGGCGAAGGCGGCCGATCTGGAGGATGGTGGGCCTCCGCGCGGCGGCGAGTTCATCCTGGCCATCGCCCCCTCGCGGTTCGGCAATCCCGGAGGTTGGGCGGACAAGGCGGAGGCGCTCTTCAAGGAGATCCTGGCTCAGGAAGGCGTGAGACTGCCGGGCGACGGACGGCGCGCCCGAAGAGCAAGAATTCTGAAGGAGGGCGTAACGGTGCCGGGGGATCTCTACAGAACCATACGGGATCTGACCTGAACGTCCGATCGCCCCGATCGGGACTAGGATGCCGCGTGGCGGTCCGGAGGACCGCCTGGGCCCGACCGCCATGGCGTCGGGAACGGCGAAGCACGAACCTGACGCGCGGATCACCCGGTGGGGGGTCGGTCAGCGACTCCCGTTCCAATTCCATCCCGAGTTCAGCGATCGAACGGCGCTCGAGGTGGTGGAGCGCGGACAACTCACCAAAGCACTCAACGCCGCCGACAATGCCGCAACGAATCCTGGGATCGAGCGCGCCTTCATCGAGTGAATCCTGAGGTAACGCGCCGTATCGGACGGTTTTCGAGCAGACAACGTCGTACGCTTGACATTTCCGGGTGAAGGGCTTGGCGAATATTGCGTCAAACGACACCATCACCCTTGGGAGGCGAAAATGCGGTTCAGCCCGATTTCTCGTCGCCACTTCGTTCAAGGGTCGGCCGCGTTGGGCGCTCTGGCCCTGACGCGGCCGAGCCGCGCGCTTGCCGCCAGCAAAACCGTTTTCCGGCACCGTATCTTCACGGACATCCAGGTCCTCGACCCGCCCTTTCGCCTGACCAAGGTCGAGGAAGAGCTGTCCATTGCTCTCTTCCATCGACTGATCGCCTTCAAGCCGGGAACTCGATGGGAGTGGGAGCCTTACGCGGCAGAGTCGATCGAGCAGGTCGATGACACGCACATCGCGTTCACATTGCGCCCTGGGATCCTCTGGAGCAACGGCTTCGGCGAACTGACGGCGGAGGACGTCAAGTATTCCTTCGAGCGCGTCATCGACCCTGCCCTCGATGCCCCGTACAAGGACGACTGGGCCGCGCTCGATCACGTCGAGGTCACCGGCGAGTACTCCGGTGTGATCGTCCTCAAGGAGTATTTTGCCCCGCTGTGGTGGAGCACCCTCCCTTGGGGCACCTCCTCCATCGTCTGCAAGAAGGCGGTCGAAGCGGTTGGCGGTCGCTTCACAACGGAGCCGCCGGCAACCTCGGGCCCGTACCGGATCAAGGAGTGGATCCCCAAGCAACGGCTCGTGCTTGCCCGCAATCCGGACTGGAGCGGGTCGGAGTCGCTGTTCGAGGAGATCCACGTCCTGCCGATCGAGGACGAAAAGGCGGCCGAGTTGGCCTTCGAGGCGGGCGAGCTCGATTATACGACCGTCGGTCTGAGCTCGCTCGCCAGCTATCAGACCCGCCTGCCGGCCGGCGCAAAGCTGATCGAGAAGCCGTCGCTTGCCTACACCTGGCTCGGCATGAACACGGAGAATCCCGCGCTTCAGGACATTCGCGTACGCCGCGCCATCCAGAAGGCGATCGACGTCGACATGATCATCGAGGCGGCCTACTTCGGCACCGTCCCGCGCTCGACCGGGATCATTGCGCCCGGCCTCCTCGGTCACCGCGATATAGAGCCGCCGAAACGCGACCTCGAGGGCGCCAAGCGGCTGCTGGCCGAAGCCGGCGTCTCGGGTCTCGCGCTGACCCTGGACGTGCTCAACACGACGGAATACCTCACCGCGGCGCAGGTGGTCCAGGCAAACCTCGCTGAGCTTGGGATTACCGTCGCCATCAAGAGCCACGACGGCGGGACGTTCTGGACCCTTGGCGACCAGTCGGCGGGCGATTCATGGAAGAACGTCCAGCTCATCATCAACTACTTCACTATGGCGCCCGATCCGAGCTGGGCGACGGCGTGGTTCACCTGCGACCAGGTCGGCGTCTGGAACTGGGAGCGCTGGTGCAACGAGGAGTTCACCGAGCTTCACAAGAGGGGCCTCGTCGAGCGGGACGATGCCGAGCGCGACAAGCTGTATCGGCGTATGCAGGACCTCATGGAGGAGTCTGGTGCCTACGTGTTCATCACGCACGGCGTCAACGCCGCGATTTACCGCGACACCATCGTGCCGGCGACGCTGCCGGATGGGACCGTGCGCCTCGATCTCTTCAGACCCGCCTAGATGGTGATGGGCCGTTCCGGAAAGCTACAACCGGCGGGGCCGGGGGCATCGGCATGAAGATCATCACGCGTTTCCCGCGAGCCGTGCGGGAGGTCGAGCATTGCTGGATTCCGCTGTCGGATGGAACGCGCCTCGCGGCCCGCCTCTGGTTGCCGGAGGACGCCGAGAGCAATCCGGTGCCGGCCATCCTCGAGCTCATTCCCTATCGCAAGCGGGACTTCTACCGGCCGGTCGACGAGACGATCCATCCCTACTTCGCGGGCCATGGCTACGCCTGCGTGCGCGTCGATATCCGCGGCTCCGGCGAATCCGAGGGCGTCCTCCGCGACGAGTATTTGAAGCAGGAGCAGGACGACGCCCTGGAGATTCTGCGTTGGATCGCGGCTCAACCCTGGTGCACCGGCAGCATCGGCATGATGGGCATCTCCTGGGGCGGGTTCAACTCGCTCCAAGTGGCGGCGCGCCGACCACCGGAGCTGAAGGCCATCATCACCGTCTGCTCGACCGATGACCGATACGCCGACGACGTCCACTACATGGGCGGCTGCCTGCTTCTGGACAATCTCGCCTGGGCAGCGCAGATGTTCGTGCGCAACGCCCGGCCGCCGGACCCGGATCTGGTCGGGGAGCGCTGGCGCGCCATGTGGCTGGAGCGTCTGGAGAACACGGTTCCGTTCATCGAAACCTGGCTCCGGCACCAGCGCCGGGATGACTATTGGAAGCATGGCTCGGTCTGCGAGAGCTACGCGGACATCACCTGTGCCGTCTACGCCATAGGCGGCTGGGCCGATGGATACGTCAATGCGGTGCCGCGCCTCCTGGCCGGCCTCACCTGTCCGAGGAAGGGGCTGGTCGGTCCCTGGGCCCACGACTACGGGCACACGGGTCGACCCGGCCCGCAGATCGGTTTTCTGCAGGAGGCGTTGCGCTGGTGGGATCAGTGGCTCAAAGGCCGGGACACCGGCATCATGGACGAACCCATGTACCGCGTCTGGATGCAGGAAAGCGTGCCGCCGCGGCCCTACTATGCCGAGCGACCCGGCCGCTGGGTTGCCGAAGCATCCTGGCCCTCGTCGAATATCGTCCCTCGCCGGTTCACCTTGAACCCGGGCCGGCTTGACGGCGAGGCTGCGCCCGAGGCGCGGCTGACGCTTTCGTCGCCCCAGACCGCGGGACGAAACTACCGTCGCTGGTGCCCGTACGGCGTCGGCCCGGAAATGCCCGGTGATCAGCGGGAAGACGATGGCTGCTCTCTCGTCTTCGACTCGGCACCGTTGACTGAGCGCACGGAGATCCTTGGTGCCCCCGCCGTCACGCTCGACCTCATGGCAGACCGGCCGCACGCCATGATCGCCGTTCGGCTCTGCGACGTCGCGCCGGACGGAGCGTCGGCGCTCGTCACCTACGGCCTTCTCAATCTGACGCATCGCGACAGCCACGAGTTCCCCACCCCCCTGGTACCCGGCCGGCGCTATCGCGTGCGCGTCCCACTCGGCGACATCGCCCATGCCTTTCCGGCGGGCCATCGGCTTCGGATCGCCGTCTCGACCAGCTACTGGCCCATTGCGTGGCCCTCGCCGGCGCCCGTCCGGCTGACGGTGTTCACGGGCACCAGCCAGCTCGATCTTCCGGTCCGCCCGCCGCGTTCCGAAGATGCCGAGCTGCCCGCCTTCGGGCCTGCCGAGGGGCCGCCGCCGTTGAAGCGATCAATTCGGCGGCCTGTCGATTACGCGCGGCGTATCGTGCAGGACGTCGCGACCGGCGAAACGGTCGTGACCGTTACCAAGGACGGAGGCGCCTGGCATATTTCGGACCTGGACCTCGATTGCGACGCCTTCGCCGTGGAACGCGCCAGCATCCAACCCGACGATCCGCTCTCGGCGCGGTACGAGGTCACGGCGACGCATCGCCTCGGACGCGGTCATTGGCGCGTCCGCACGCAGACGCGCAGCATGCTCACGGCGACGGCCGACACCTTCCGGGTCGAACTCGACCTGGACGCCTATGAGGGCGACACGCGGGTGTTCTGCAAGAGCTGGGCGCTGACGATTCCGCGCGACAATCTCTGAGGCTCGCGAGGACGGCGATGCCGAACCAGGAGCTCTGCTTCACGCCGGCCGTCGATCTCGCCGCACGGATTCGCGATCGCGAGATCTCCCCCGTCGAGGTCGTCGCGAACGCCCTGGACCGGATCGAAGAGGTCAACGATCGGCTGAACTGCTTCTGCTTCGTCTACCCGGAAGAGGCCCTTGCAAGGGCCAAAGAGGCCGAGCGTGCCGTTCTTCGGGGTGAAGCGCTCGGTCGTCTCCACGGGGTTCCGATCGCCTTCAAGGACATGACGCCCACCCGCGGCAAGCGGACCACGCTTGGCTCGCGGCTCTATGAGGATTGGATCCCGGATCATGATGCCGTCGTCGTGGAACGCCTCGTCCGCGCGGGTGCCATCATCGTCGGCAAGACGACCACCTCGGAACTTGCCTTCAGCTACTTCACCGAGACGGAGTTGTGGGGCGCCACGAGAAACCCATGGGACCTGAGTCGCACCCCGGGAGGCTCATCGGGCGGGTCCGGCGCCGCCGTCGCCGCCGGGTGCGTGCCGCTGGCGGAAGGCTCCGATATGGGAGGGTCGGTGCGCCTTCCGGCCGCGTTCTGCGGCGTCGTGGGCCTCAAGCCCAGCTTCGGAAGGATCCCCTTCGACCTGTTCCCGAGCCAGTTCGACACCTTTTGCCATTTTGGACCGTTGGCCCGGTCGGTGGGCGACGCGGCTCTGTTCCTGCGGTTGGCGCAGGGCCCGGACGATCGTGATATCCTTTCGCTGCCGGCCGCACCCGAAATTCCGGATCCGCTGCCCGACGACGTCCGGGGTCTCCGTTTGGCGTTCAGCGTCGATCTCGGCTACTACGCCGTGGATCGCGAGGTGGCGGACAACACCTTGCACGCGATCGACGCGCTCCGGGCCGAGGGCGCCCAGATCGACCCCGTCGAGCTTCCTTGGACAAAGGAGATCAACGAGGCCGGGTGGCGGCACTGGAACGCCTATATGGCGGCCCTGCTTTCCGATCGGTTCGAGCGCGAGCGCGGTCGGCTGAGCGGTCCGATTGTCGAGGCCGTCGAAGCGGGCCGCAGCATGGCTGCCGTCGCGCTCAAGGAGGTCGAATTCATCCGAACGCAGCAATGGGCGGCGCTGCGGCCGATCCTGGAAAAGTACGCCGCCCTTCTCTGCCCGACGGCACCCGTTGCGCCGCCGCCGCTCGGCACGCGGGAGAGCGACTATGGCACGCTCGACGCCGAGGGCCGATATCGGCAGTGCGAGATGACCTTTGCCTTCAACATGATCAGCCCCTGCCCCGCGTTGTCGGTGCCGTCCGGATTCACCTCGCAAGGGCTGCCGACCGGACTACAGATTGTCGGCCGGCGGTATGATGACGCTATGGTGCTGCGGATCGGGGCAGCGCTCGAGCGCGCCCTGGGGTGGCGCGAAACTCGCCCCCCGATCTAAGCAGAGATCCTCTCTAAGCAGAGATCCTCAGCGAACCTGTTGAGACGCAGTGCTCCCGTGCTCCTCCTTTGCCGGGGTCGGGGTCGCGTCTCCGCACAGCGAAGGCCAAGCCACACAGACAGCACGATCGGGGGCGCACCGGCCCGGATCGCTCGGCCAGGAGTTCAGCTGGTCGAAGCGACCAGAGCCAGCGATCGCGCCTGCCCCGATCGACGCACGAGCGGCTTCGCCTTTGGCGCGCGTGCGGTGCGTCGCGGGGGGGTGGGCTACGCGCCGATGTGCATCCAGACGGACTTGGTCTGGGTGTGGTGGAGCATCGTCTCGAAGCACTTGTCCCGGCCCTGGCCGGACTG
>Ga0310822_100149_pt1 | contig 69651 bp, 70 predicted proteins | sample P4_ome_2_FD_201313 | JGI IMG/M metagenome (GOLD analysis project Ga0310822, IMG submission 201313) | Sorghum-adapted microbial communities from Joint BioEnergy Institute, Emeryville, California, United States - P4_Day56_Rep2 | ecosystem: Engineered > Bioreactor > SSF (Solid state fermentation) >... | reverse complement strand
GGGCGGCGGTGTCATGCTGGCCCTCTACGAGCGACCGCACCTGGCCGTCACCTCGGCCCCCGCCGAGTCCCTTCAACGAACACCCATCAGGCATCCGCAATAAGGATGGTGCCCTAGTGACCGCCCCGGTGTCCCCGGCGCCCGACTCGATCACCGGCGTGGTGCGCGGTGTGCGCGCCGAGGGTGTCCGCACCGGCGGCCGCAGCCGGCTGTGGGCGGTGATCATGCCGGCCGCGGTCGGGATCCCCGTGGTCATCACTCTCGGCATCGCCCTCATCGCCGAGGCGTTCGCCCGCATCCCGGGCCAGATCTCGGTGCTGCAGGTGTCCACCTCCAACGCGGCGTACTGGGTCATCACCATCACCACCACGCTGGTGGCGGTCGCGGCCGCGGACGGCCAGGCGTCGGAAAGCCGTCATGGCACAGCCGAACACGTCCGGCTGGCGATGCCGTCCCGATGGTCGATGCTCACCGCCCGCTGGGTGTTCTACGGCGGGCTGGGCGCAGTGATCGCCGCGCTCACCCTGATCGGCGTGTTGTCGGCGCTGCCCGCCGTCGCCCCGACGGTGTACGGGACGGTGTCGTGGACCGATCCGGTCGGGCTGCGCCTGCTGTGGACGGTGCCGCTGCTGGCCGTGTTCGCCGCCGGCGCCGGTGTCGGCGTGGGGGCGCTGGTGCGCTCACCGCTCGCGGCGGTCAGCGCGATTCTGTTGTGGGCGTTCGTCTGTGAGACCGCCGCCGGGTATCTGCCCAGCGGGGCGACCCTGCAGCGCTTCATGCCGATGCTCAACGCGGTGTACGCCACCGGGCAGGACACCGTGCTCACCCCGCCGTGGGGCCAGAACCCGGCACTGCTCTACACCTGCGCAGTGTTCACGACGATCTTCGCGATCGCCGCCATCGAAAGGACGATCAGAAAATGACTGCCAAATCACCACTTCCGCTTGCCAACCGGTCCGACGCCGACCTGCCCGGCCACTGGCTGCTGGCGCGGCTGGGCAAGCGGGTGCTGCGCCCCGGCGGGCTGGAACTGACCCGGCGGCTGCTCACGGCCGCCCGCGTGACCGGGGCCGACGTCGTCGAGCTGGGCCCCGGCCTGGGGCGCACCGCCACCGACATCGTCGCGGCCGGGCCCCGCTCCTACGTCGGCGTGGACGACACCGCCGCCGCCACCGAAGCCGTCCGCAGGATCGTCGAACCGGTCGACGGCAAGGTGGTGGTGGCCAACGCGGCCGACACCGGCCTGCCCTCCGGCAGCGCCGATGTGGTGATCGGTGAGGCGATGCTGACCATGCAGGGAGACCGGGACAAGCGGGCGATCGTCAACGAGGCGTTCCGGGTGCTGCGCCCGGGCGGGCGGTACGCGATCCACGAGCTCGGTCTGCAGCCGGACTCGTTGCCGCAGGACACCAAGGACCAGATCCGCAAGGACATGGCCCGAGCGATCAAGGTCAACGCGCGGCCGCTGACCGCCTCCGAGTGGGTCAACCTGCTGACCGACGCCGGGTTCGAGGTGGTCAGCGTCGATCACGCGAAGATGGCGCTGCTCAACCCCGGCCGGGTGCTGGCCGACGAGGGTCTGTTCGGTGCGCTGCGCATCGTCGGCAACCTGATCAGGCGTCCGGCCGCGCGGAAACGGGTCATCGGTATGCGCAAGACCTTTCAGCGGTATCGTCACTCGCTGACCGCGATCGCCGTGGTCGGAGTCGTACCGGAGAAGTGACGAACCGGAAGGGATGTCAGTGTCAGCGCCGCGCCACGACCTCGATGCGCCGCAGTCGGAGCGGGCCGCCGGCCTGCAGCGCCGGAAGGTGCTCGACGTGGTGAAGCGGGCCGCGGAGCCCGTCGACGCCCAGCAGGTCGCCGACGCGCTGCGGATCCACGTCACGACGGCGCGGTTTCACCTGTCGACCCTGGAGGGTCAGGGGGCGATCCGGCGCCGCCGGGCCCGCAACGGCGGCCGCGGCCGTCCGCGGCTCACCTACGAGCCGACACCCCGGCTCGACTATGCCGACATCGTGTCGTTGTTCGCCACCCACCTCGGCGGCACCCCCGTGGAACGGGAACGGCGGGCCACGTTGATCGGGGCGGATCTGGCCCGCCGGGTCCGGGTGGCGCGCCGCCGCGACGAGTCCACGGTCGCCGACCTGGTGGTCGAGACGTTGGGCGAGCTGGGTTTTCAGGTGCGCAATGTGCTGACCTCGTTCGGCGAGGTGACGGTGCAGATCTGCACCTGCCCGCTGGCCGAGGTCGCCGAGACGGCGCCGGAAGTGGTCCGGGGTATCCAGCAGGGCCTCATCCAGGAAGTGGTCGACCGCAATGCCGAGGTCATCGGCGGCCGCTACCGGGTGGCCGTCACCCCCGACCCGCGGGCCGGGTCCTGCGAGGTTGGCCTGATCCTGCGGCCCGGCGACTGACCACCGATTCATCGAACGAGGGAGACTCCAGTGCAACCAGTTTCGCTCACCGACCTGAGCGAGGAGCAGCTCACCGCGGCGAAGGACGCCGGCAGCGGGCGTACCGTCGCCACCGTTCACGGCGGTCGCGATCACACCCTGAAACAGGTGGTGCTGACACTGGCCGCGGGCCACGAGCTGTCCGACCACGAAAACCCCGGCGAGGCAACCCTGTTGGTGCTGCGCGGACACGTCCGGCTGGGGACCGCCGGCGGCTCCGTCGAGGTCGCCGAGGGTGAGTATCTGGTGATCCCGCCGGAGCGGCACCACCTCGTCGCCGTCGAGGACTCGACGGTGCTGCTGTCGGTCGTGCCCAGGAACCGGGCCGGCTGAACGCCTCTCGGCGCCGCCGGTCTCAGGGTGTGATGGTGAGGGTGCCGTCGTCGTGGACGGTCCACCGCGGGTTGTGGGCCACCTCCAATGCCGCTGAACCGGCCGTCGATCGGGCGGCGCGCGTCCTCGGCGAGATCATCCCGGCCGAAGAGGGCCAGCCCGATCCCGGGCAGCTGGTGAGACGCCACACCGTCGGCGTGGACTACTTCACCGTGTGTCGAGGCCCGTGTTTCTTGTACAGCGCCCTGAGCATGCGGTCGCGGAACGCGCGGTTGTCGATCAGCCTCACGCCGGCCTCGGCGATCTTCGGGTAGCCGATCAGTTTGTGCATGTAGCGGCCGCGACGGTACTCCTTGCCCCAGGCCGCCTCCATGCGCTGCGCGTAGTTGGTGAAGTCGTCGGGGCCACCGTTGAGCAGCGCCGCGATCGCGCATTCGCCGGCCGCCAGCCCGGATTCCAGCGCCTTGGAGATCCCGGCCCCGGACGCCGGTTTGCCGGCGCCCAGCGAGTCGCCGGCGAACAGCACGCCCGGCCGCCACGGCGGCCACGCGGTGAACCCCATCGGCAGCCGCCAGGCGCGCACGCTCTTGTTCTTCTTGAGCTCCTCGATCGGCGGGAGGTCCCACTCGCGCGGCAGCGTGCGCAGGAACTCGCCGAGAAACTGGGTGGCATTGATCGACTGCCAGTTCTTGTAGCTGTTGACGTAGCCGAGGCCGATGTTGAACCGGCCGCCGCCCATCGGGAACACCCAGCCGTAGCCGGGCAGCTGATCCCCCTGGAACACCAGCTTGAGGTAGATGTCCAGCGAGTCGGAGTCCGGGCGGTTGGCGTGCATCTCCGAGCGGATCGCGATGGCGGAGTAGCCGTTGTACTGCGAATCGAGCTTGAGCGCCCGTTTGATGGGGGAGTAGGCGCCGTCGGCGGCGATCACCGCGTCGCCGTACACCTTCTCGCCGCTCTTCAGCGTGACCCCGACGACCCGCCCGCGTTCCACGATCGGCGCGGCCACCTCCGCGGACTGCCGCACCTCCGCACCGGCGGATTCGGCGTGCTTGAGCAGCAGCGCGTCGAGCACGGTCCGGCTCACCGTGTGGCCGTGATCGGGCATGCCGGGGCGCTGCGGGAACGACAGCTCCCACTGGCTGGGGCTGAACACCGTGACCCGGTTGATGCGGTGGAACTTGGCGACCTCGTCGGCCAGGCCCATCTTCTGCAGATAGCTCACCGCGCGGGCGGTCAGACCGTCCCCACACGGTTTGTCGCGCGGGAATTCGGCCTTGTCCAGGACCACCACCTTCGCGCCGGTCTGGGCCGCCTGCCAGGCGGCCGCGGAGCCCGCCGGGCCGCCACCGGCGATGACCAGGTCGTAGCGCTGCGTCATAAACCTCGTTCCACTCGTCGAGTTTGTCGCCCGCGATAGTACCGAAGCCCTCGGTGGTCAGCGCGTCGAGCGATTGGCCTGCACAGCCGGGTTCGTCGGGGTGTGCCGGCGCCGGACGTCGGTACCGGAAGCCGGGCCTACCAGGTCAGACGGCGTGCCGAGGGTACAGTGAGGGAGTGCGACGAGGGTCCAAGCCACGCAGCGGTGGCGCACCGGGTGCCAAGGCCGGCGCCAAGGTGGACGCGCGCAGCGAACGCTGGCGCGAACACCGCAAGAAGGTGCGCGCCGAGATCGTCGACGCCGCATACCGCGCGATCGACCGGCTGGGCCCGGAACTGAGCCTGCGCGAGATCGCCGCCGAGGCCGGCACCGCCAAACCCAAGATCTACCGCCATTTCACCGACAAGGCCGACCTGCACCAGGCGATCGGCCAGCGGCTGCGGGACATGCTGTGGGCGGCGATCTTCCCCTCGATCGACCTGTCCGCCGACTCCGGCCGCGAGATCATCCGGCGCAGCGTCGAACAGTACGTGCGGTTGGTCGACCAGCATCCCAACGTGCTGCGGTTCCTGCTGCAGGGCCGGTTCGCCGACCAGAGCGCGTCGGCGGCGCGGGCCCTCAACGAGGGCCGCGACATCACGCTGGCGATGGCCGACATGTTCGACAACGAACTCCGTGAGATCGAGCTCGACCCGACGGCGCTGGAGCTGGCCGCGCACGCGGCGTTCGGATCCATCGCCTCGGCGACCGACTGGTGGCTGGGCGCCGAACCGGACAGCCCCCGCCGCATGCCGTCCGACCAGTTCATCGCGCATCTGACCACCATCACCGTCGGCGCGATCAACGGCACCTGCGAGATGCTCGGCATCAAGATCGACCCTGATCTGCCGCTGCACGCGGGGGTGCGCCGCCGCGAGGACGTCGCCTGATTCACCTGCCTGATCCGCCTGCCTGATTCACCTGCCTGATCCGCCTGCCTGATCGACCCCGCCTGACCCGCCTGACTGATCGACCGGGCCCGACGAGTCATTGACACCGTCCCCCGACGACCGGACGATGGAGGTATCCGGTACCGCCGGTCCCAGGATCGGCAATCGCAGTAGGAGAGACGCAACGATGACCGTGACCGAGCCGTCGGCTGACATCACGCCGGCGAACACCCCGACGCAGCCGCCGGTCCGCACCCGTGCCCTGATCGTCGGGACCGGCTTCTCCGGGCTGGGCATGGCGATCGCGCTGCAGCGCCGGGGGATCGACTTCCTGATGCTGGAGAAGGCCGACGACATCGGCGGGACCTGGCGGGACAACACCTACCCGGGCTGCGCCTGCGACATCCCCTCACACCTGTATTCGTTCTCCTTCGAGCCGAAGGCGGACTGGCGCCACCTGTTCTCCTATCAGGACGAGATCCAGGAGTATCTGCAGGGCGTCACCGCGAAGTACGGCCTGCGGCGCTACATCCACTTCGATTCGCTGGTGGACCGTGCCCACTGGGATGACACCGAGCACCGCTGGCACGTGTTCACCGCCGACGGTCGCGAGTACATCGCCCAGTTCCTGATCTCCTGCGCCGGCGCACTGCACATCCCGTCGATCCCGGACTTCCCGGGCCGCGACCAGTTCGCCGGTCCCGCTTTCCATTCCGCCCAGTGGGACCACAGCGTGGACCTGACCGGGAAGCGGGTCGCGGTGATCGGCACCGGCGCCAGCGCCATCCAGATCGTGCCCGAGATCATCGACCGCGTCGCGCAGCTGCAGCTCTACCAGCGCACGCCGGCGTGGGTGGTGCCCCGCACCAATGACGAACTGCCGGCGTGGCTTCGGCGCGCTCTGGAGAACATCCCGGGCCTGCGGCTGGCGCTGCGCGGCGGCATCTACGCGCTGCAGGAGGCGCTCGCGGTCGGCATGACCAAATATCCGGGCATGCTGCGGATCGGCCATCTGCTGGGCAAGTGGAACATCAACCGCAGCGTCAAGGATCCGCAACTGCGGGCCAAGCTGACACCCGATTACCGGCTCGGGTGCAAACGGATCCTGAACTCCAGCACCTACTATCCCGCCGTGGCCGATCCGAGAACCGAGGTCATCACCGAGTCGATCGACCGGATCACCACCGACGGGATCGTCACCTTCGACGGCACCGAACGCGCGGTCGACGTCATCGTGTACGCCACCGGGTTCCACGTCTCGGACTCGTACAAGTACGTGCAGATCAAGGGGCTCAACGGCGAGGACATCGTCGACCGGTTCAACCGGGAGGGCCCGATGGCGCACCGCGGCACCGCCGTGGCCGATCTGCCGAACGCCTACCTGCTGCTCGGCCCGAACACCGGCCTGGGCCACAACTCGATGGTGTACATGATCGAATCGCAGATCAACTACGTCATCGAGGCGATCAAGGCGGTCGACAAGGCCGGCGCCCAGGCACTCGCACCCACCCGCGAAGCCCAGGACCGCTACAACGCCGAGTTGCAGGCCAGGCTGGGCCGGTCGGTGTGGAACACCGGCGGGTGCCGCAGCTGGTACCTCGACGAGCACGGCAACAACCGGGTGCTGTGGGGCGGGTTCACCTGGCAGTACCGGCTGGCCACCCGCACGCTGGATCCGGCCGAGTACCGGTTCTGGGGCTGACCGGGCGGATATCCCGCACGACACACGATGTTGTGTTCACCTCCCGCCGGGTACACCACGGGTAGTGTTCGGGTACAACGTCCCGACGTCCGAGGTGGGTACTGTGAGCGAGGGCATGAAGCTGGTCAACCGGGTATCAGCGATCAACTGGAACCGGCTCGAGGACGACAAGGACGCCGAGGTCTGGCACCGGCTCACCGGCAACTTCTGGCTGCCCGAGAAGGTGCCCGTGTCCAACGACATCCCCTCGTGGAACACCCTGACCGACACCGAGAAGCAGTTGACCATGCGGGTGTTCACCGGTCTGACCCTGCTGGACACCATCCAGGGCACCGTCGGCGCGGTCAGCCTCATCCCGGATGCGCTCACCCCGCACGAGGAAGCGGTCCTGACCAACATCGCGTTCATGGAGTCGGTGCACGCCAAGAGCTACAGCAACATCTTCTCCACGCTGTGCTCGACGGCCGAGATCGACGACGCGTTCCGCTGGTCGGAGGAGAACCCGAACCTGCAGCGCAAGGCCGAGATCGTCATGCAGTACTACCGCGGGGACGAGCCGCTCAAGCGCAAAGTGGCGTCCACACTGCTGGAGAGCTTTCTGTTCTACTCCGGCTTCTATCTGCCGATGTACTGGTCCAGCCGCGCCAAGCTGACCAACACCGCCGACATGATCCGGCTGATCATCCGCGACGAGGCCGTGCACGGCTACTACATCGGCTACAAGTATCAGCGCGGTCTGGCCATGGTGGAGCCGGCCAAGCAGAAGGAGCTCAAGGACTACACCTACGACCTGTTATTCGAGCTCTACGACAACGAGGTGGAGTACACCCAGGACCTCTACGACGACGTCGGGCTGACCGAGGACGTCAAGAAGTTCCTGCGCTACAACGCCAACAAGGCCCTGATGAACCTCGGCTACGAGGCCCTGTTCCCCAAGGACGAGACCGACGTCAACCCGGCGATCCTGTCGGCGCTGGCGCCCAACGCCGACGAGAACCACGACTTCTTCTCCGGGTCGGGTAGCTCCTATGTGATCGGGAAGGCCGTCGTCACCGAGGACGAGGACTGGGACTTCTAGTCACGCCGACAGGGTTCAGCCAACACGATTCGATCGTCGCCGACACCCAGCGCGGCCAGCAGCGCCTCCCGGTGCGTCACGAACTCGGGGTTGCGCAATGTGCGCCGGCCGCGGAACGTCAACTCGCGGTCGGTGACGAACCGCCCGTCGGCCAGCACCAGCACCCGATCGGCCAGGGTCACCGCCTCGTCGACGTCATGGGTCACCAGCAGCACCCCGGGCCGGTACTTGGCGCACAGCTCCTGCAGCAGCCGGTGCATGCGGATGCGGGTCAGCGCGTCCAGCGCGCCGAACGGTTCATCGGCGAGCAGCAGGGCCGGATCGCGCACCAGCGACCGGGCCAGTGCGACGCGCTGCTGTTCTCCACCGGACAATTCGTACGGCCACGCCCGCTCCCGGCCGGCCAGCCCCACATCGGCCAGCACGGCGGCGCCCCGCCGCTCGGCGTCCCGGCCGGACAGCCCCAGTGTGACGTTGTCCAGCACCCGCGCCCACGGCAGCAACCGCGAATCCTGAAACACCACGGCGACATCGCGGGACACGTACACGTCCCCGCCACCCCCGCCTGCGCCGCCATGATCCAGCCCGGCCAGGGCCCGCAGCAGGGTGCTCTTCCCGGACCCGCTGCGGCCCAACAACGCGACGAACTCACCCCGGCGGATCGTCAGATCGATGCCGTCGAGAACGGCGCCGGCCCCGAACGACCGGTGCAGTCCCCGCACCACCGCGACCGGCTCGGCGCGGTTCCCCGTCAGCCGCCCAGGGCCCGCCGCCATGACAGCGCCCTCCGTTCGATGGTCCGGACCAGATGGTCGCCGGCCAGCCCGAACACCGCGTAGACCACCAGGCCGACGACCACGACCTCCAGCTGGCCGTACAACCGGGCCTGGGTCATGAGAAAGCCGACCCCGCTGGTGGCGTTCACCTGCTCGACCACCACCAGCGCAGTCCAAGAAATCGTCACCGCCAGCCGCAACCCGGTGAAGAATCCGGGCAACGCCCCGGGCAGTGCGACCTTCCGGATGAACTGGACGCGCGACAACCCGACCGTCTGCGCCAATTCCACATGGCGCAGGTCGACCCCTTTCAGCTGCGCGGTGGTGTTGATGTACACCGGGATGAGCACACTGGTGGCGATGATCACGATCTTCATGGTGTCGCCGATGCCGAACCAGATGATCGCCAGCGGGATGATCGCCAGGGTGGGCACCGCGCGCTTGATCTGAATGGGTCCGTCGACGAGCGCCTCGCCGATCCGGCTCAATCCGGCCAGCAGGGCCAGCGCCAGACCCGCCGCCACCCCGATCGCCAGCGAGATCAGCGACAGTTTCAGCGAGGCCGCGACGTTGGCGGGCAGCCGGCCGTCCGACCAGAGTTCGGCGGCGGTCCGGGCGATGTCGAACGGATGCGGCAGGGTCCGCGGATCGAGAATGCCCAGTTGCGAGGTGATCAACCAGAGCGCCACCAGCAGCAGCGGTCCGACGGCAAGCGCCGCCGGGACGGCCCTGCCCGGCCCCAACCGGGTCCGGTGCTCGCCGCGGTGAAGCAGCTGCGCGTCGGTGACGTCGGCCCGACGCTGCGCCGGTGATCGCAACCGGGGCGCCGGTCGGGCGGTCTGCAGGCTGGTCACGGTTGTCCTCCTCGGTTCTCGGTCGGCGAGTCGGCGGTCAGATCGGCGAACCGGAAGTCGAATTCGTCGCGGGCACGCAACTCCCGGCCGGCGAACGCACCGGCCTGCTGCAGCAGATCGATTGTTTCCTGCTGGGTCGCCACCACCTCGTCGGTGAACCCGGGAATTGATGCCACACCGTCGGATTCGACGATCCTGCGCGCATCGTCGACGTCGACGTGCTGATCCTTCACCAGATACTCGGAGATCCAGGTGTCCTGATGGCCGTTCCGCCACAGTTCGGCGCGGTACCAGGCGATGACGAACTCGCGGACCGCCGCCGCACGCGCCGGATCGATCAACGCATCCCGGCCGGCGTACAGATAGTTCAGGCCGGTGTTCGCGCCGGGGGCGTTCGGGATCTCGATGGCCCCTTCGGCTGCCGTCGACTCCAGATAGCGGGCGCGGTCCGGTTGCTTGAGCACGGCGGCCTGAATCTGTTCGGCCCGCAGACCGTCGGCGAACTCGGCGAGCCCCAGGTACACCGGTTCGACGTCGCCGATGCCCAGCCCGACGGATTGCAGATTGCGCAGCAGGGTTGCCTGTTGCGAGGTGCCCTCGTTGACACCGATCCGCTTGCCGGCCAGATCCGACAACGACGTGATGCCGGAGTCGGGGGAGGTGGCGATCAGCGCGCCGGTCCCGTCGCGCCGGACCGCTCCCACGATCGGCACGTCCGCATCCGAGTAGTGCGCCAGGATCGGCGGTACGTCCCCGACGTAACCCAGGTGCGCGTTGCCGGTGCGGATCGCCTCCAGCCGCAGCGGGCCACTGCTGAAATTGGCGTAGCTCACCTCTCCGGTGAGCCGGTCCTGCTCACCGGAGAGCGTCAGCAGCGTCCTGAGCCGGTTGGCGTCGTCGGCGACCACCAGGGTGGTGTCCGGCGGCACCTCCGTCGGCAGCGCGGCGTCGGCCGGCAAGCCCGGGGAGTCAGGGGATTGCGTTGCGCCGCAGGCGGTCAGCGCCGCCGCGGAGATCAGTGTGGCCAGCGTCAGCCGCAACATCTCGATGGCAGTGTGCATCTCGGCTCCGCTCAGCTGGCGGCGGCCACCGGCCGGCCGGTGGTGAACCGGTTGCGGGGCCGGGGGAGACCGAGATGGTCACGCAGCGTGGTGCCGGTGTATTCGGTGCGGAAGAGGCCGCGGCGTTGCAGTTCCGGCACGACGTGGTCGACGAACGCCGTCAGCGATGACGGCAGCGCCGGTGGGATCAGGTTGAACCCGTCGGCGGCGCCGGTGGTGAACCACTCCTCGATGGTGTCGGCGACCTGTTCGGGGGTACCCGCGAACACCCGGTGTCCCCGGCCGCCGCTCAGCCGCAGCAACAACTCCCGCACGGTGAGGTTCTCGGTCGAGACCAACCGGCGCACCAACGCATACCGGCTCTGCATGTGAATGGCCGGGGGATCGTCGGAACCGAACTGCAACCGCCGGTCGAGGTCGTCCCGGCCCACCCGGTAGCCGACGATGCGGCTGAGTTGTTCCAGACCGTAATCGGGGACGGTGAGATCCTCGAGCCGGCGCTGAATCCGCCGCGCCTCCTCCTCGGTTCCGCCGATGATCGCCGACAGGCCGGGCAGGATGTGCACCCGGTCGGGATCGCGGCCGTGTTGGCGGACTCGGGCTTTCACATCCGCATAGAACTGCCGGGCCTCCTCCACCGTCGGCTGGGCGGTGAAGATCGCCTCGGCGTACTTGGCGGCCAACTGCTTTCCCGGTTCGGACGATCCGGCCTGGAACAGCACCGGATGCCCCTGCGGGGACCGCGGCACCTCCAGCGGGCCGGCCACCGAGAAATGCTCACCCCGGTGGTCGATGGCGTGGATCTTGTCCGGGTCGACGAACCGCGGAGCCTGCTTGTCGCCGACGATCGCGTCGTCTTCCCAGCTGTCCCACAGGCGCAACGCCACCTGCAGGAACTCGTCGGCACGCGAGTAGCGGTGTTCGGGATCCGGATGTGCCGGTCGGCCGAAGTTGGCGGCGGCCGCCGCGTTCGCGGTCGTCACGATGTTCCAGCCGGCCCGGCCCCGGCTCACATGGTCGAGGGTGGCGAACCGGCGGGCCAGCCCGTACGGCTCGGTGTAGGTGGTGGATGCTGTCGCCACCAGGCCGATGTGCGTGGTGGCGGTGGACAGCGCCGTCACCAGCGTGACCGGGTCCAGCGCGTCGAACGGGCGAAACTCGGTCTTGCCCTTTAGAACCGGATGATCGGCGAAGAAGATCGCGTCCAGTTTGCCGCGTTCGGCGATCCGGGCCAGTTCGAGGTAGTGGTCGATGTCGGTGATGCCCGACAGCCGGGTCTCCGGCAACCGCCAGGCCGCTTCATGCTGACCGACGTTGCGGAGAAAGGCGTTGAGGTGCAGTCGTCTTGTGCTGGCAGCCATTCTCGGCGGCTCCTCTGCTCGGTGTCGTGGGGCGTATCCCATTCCAGACCGGCAGCCGAGGAGCCGAAACAGTTTCGATCAGCGAAATTCAAGCTCTTTCAGCCGCGCAGCGAGGCGGTGTCGATGACGAACCGGTACCGCACGTCGCTGGCCAGCACCCGCTCATAGGCCGTGTTGATGTACTCCGGCTCGATCACCTCGATCTCCGGCAACACCCCGTGTTCGGCGCAGAAGTCCAGCATCTCCTGGGTTTCGGCGATCCCGCCGATCAGCGAACCGGCCAGCCGGCGCCGACCGCCGACCAGCGGAGCCGCCGGCACCGTCATCGGTTTCTCCGGCATGCCGAGTTCGACCAACGTGCCGTCGACATCCAGCAGCATCAGATATCGGCCCAGATCCAGATTCGCCGACACGGTGTTGATGATGACGTCGAAGGAACTGTGCAATGCGCGGAAGGTGTCCGGATCGGAGGTGGCGTAGTACGCGCCGGCGCCCAGCCGCAGACCGTCCTCCCGCTTCTTCAGCGACTGGCTGAGCACCGTGACATCGGCGCCCAGCGCCTTGCCGAGCTTCACCGCCATGTGCCCGAGGCCGCCCAGACCGACCACCGCGACCCGGGTCCCCGGGCCGACGTTCCAGTGCCGCAGCGGCGAGTAGGTGGTGATCCCGGCGCACAGCAGCGGAGCCGCCGCGTCCAGCGGCAGGCTGTCGGGGATGCGCAGGACGTAGTTCTCGTCGACGACGATGGCGCCGCTGTAGCCGCCCTGGGTGGGCCGACCGTCGCGGTCCACGCCGTTGTAGGTGCCCGTCATGCCGCGCACGCAGTACTGCTCGTCGCCGGCCAGGCAGTGCCGGCACTCGCGGCAGGAGTCGACGAAGCAGCCGACGCCGACCCGGTCACCGACGCGGTACCGGGTGACCTCCGAACCGACCGCCGTCACCACACCGGCGATCTCGTGGCCGGGCACGAGCGGGAAGGCGGGCTCACCCCACTCACCCTTCACGGTGTGGATGTCGGAGTGGCAGATGCCCGCGAAGTGGATGGCGATCGTGACGTCGTGTGGTCCCATCTCGCGGCGGGTGATCGTGGTCCGGGTCAGCGGTTCGGAGACCGAGGTGGCGGCGTATGCGGACACGGTCGTCATGCGTTACCTCACGTTCGTTGCACGGTCGGACTGTCAGCCGGGAACAACGCGGGCGGTGTCCCCGGTCATCCCGGCTCGGTCGGTTGTCGGCGTCAGTTGATGGGAGCGTTCACCCACTGCAGATCGTCCAGGATGCCCCGGGCGGCGACGATGTTCTGACCGGTCTGCCACACCTCGTTGTTCACCGTGAACACCCGGTTGTCCTTGGTGGCCGACAGCCTGCGCCAGGCGTCGCTGGTGAACACCGTGCGGGCGCGGTCCCGCGCCGCCGGCGACGCGAACGACACATAGACGATGTCGCCCTCGGCGATGCCGAAGTCGGCGTCGGCCAGTTCGGCGTCGGTGGCGCCGATGTCGATGTAGGGCCTGTCGGTGAACCGCTGCGCGGCCGGCCGGTCCAGCCCGACGGCGGCCAGCACACTGCCCGGGAAGGTGTCGGCGCCGAAAACCCGCACGGTGGTGTCGGTGAGCTGCACCACCGACGCCTGGAAATGGGCCGCGTCGTTCTGGGCGCCGGTCCTGCGGGCGTCCTCGGCGAAACCGTCCAGCAGTGCGTCGGCGGCAGCCGAGCGCCCGGTCGCCGCGCCGACGGTGCGCAGGTTGCCCTGCCAGTCCGGGCCCGGAGCGCCGGTGAACACGGTGGGCGCGATCGCGGCCAGCCGCGGATAGTCGGCCGGGGTCAGCGCCTGTGATCCCAGGATCAGATCGGGTCGCGCCGCGCGGATGGCATCCAGGTCGGGTTCGGTGCGGGTGCCGGCCGCGGGCAGCTCGTGGATCACGGTTCCCAGATAAGCCGGCTGGACCCCGGTGTCCTCGGGCACCGCGGCCGCCACGATCCGCGACTGCAACCCCAGCGCGCACAGCGCGTCAAGCTGGTCGCCGGACAGCACCACGATGCGTTGCGGGTCGGCCGGCACCGCCGTGTTCCCCGCGGCGTGAGCAACATCACGCACCGGCGGACCCGGGTCCGGTGCGGCCGGTTCGGCGGCGCACGACTCGTCCGGGCGGCGTTGGTTGCCCAACACCCCGGCGCCGGCGATCTCGGTGGTGCTGGTGATCACCGTCTCCCGAGGCGGCGCGGGTTCGGCGCCCTGCGGTGCGCCACACCCGGTGGCCACGGTCAAGAAAACCGCCGTGACCAGCGACACCATGCCGGCGATCACGCGTATCCGCCGTCCCGGAACGATCACGTCGCCGACGGTAACACCTCCGCGCCGCCGGTCCGGGCCGGGTTCGAGCGGCACGTCGAACCGCTAACCGTGCTAAGTACGACGGTATGTAGGAGCCCCGGGTGGTCGCGTCTGGGGCAGCAGATAGGATTCGGAACCGTCCACTGCGGGACCGCCCGCTGATCGTATGGAGGAACTGTTGGTAGCCGAAGCGCCCCCAATCGGACAACTCGAGGTTCGGCGTCCGTTTCCGGCCCGGACCGGCCCCCGGGGGAGTCTCCTCTACAAGCTGATCACCACGACCGATCACAAGCTGATCGGGATCATGTACTGCGTCGCCTGCTTCACCTTCTTCTTCATCGGTGGGCTGATGGCGCTGCTCATGCGTGCCGAGCTGACCGCGCCGGGACTGCAGTTCCTGTCCAATGAGCAGTTCAACCAGCTGTTCACCATGCACGGCACGGTGATGCTGCTGTTCTACGCGACGCCGATCGTGTTCGGGTTCGCCAACCTGGTGCTGCCGCTGCAGATCGGCGCGCCGGACGTGGCGTTCCCGCGGCTGAACGCGCTGTCGTTCTGGCTGTTCCTGTTCGGCGCCACGCTGGCGATCTCCGGGTTCATCACCCCGGGTGGCGCCGCGGACTTCGGCTGGACCGCCTACGCGCCGCTGGCCCACTCGATGTACTCCCCGGGCGCCGGCGGTGACCTGTGGATCTTCGGCCTGGCGGTGTCCGGTCTGGGCACCATCCTCGGTGCGGTCAACATGATCACCACCGTGGTGTGCATGCGCGCCCCGGGCATGACCATGTTCCGGATGTCGGTGTTCACCTGGAACATCCTGGTCACCTCGGTGCTGGTGCTGATCGCGTTCCCGCTGCTGACCGCCGCGCTGCTGGGCCTGGCGGCCGACCGTCTGCTCGGCGCCCACATCTACGACCCGGCCAACGGTGGTGTGCTGCTCTACCAGCACCTGTTCTGGTTCTTCGGGCATCCGGAGGTGTACATCATCGCGCTGCCGTTCTTCGGCATCGTCAGCGAGATCTTCCCGGTGTTCAGCCGCAAACCGATCTTCGGCTACACCACGCTGATCTACGCCACCATCGGCATCGCGGCCCTGTCCATCGCCGTGTGGGCGCACCACATGTACGCCACCGGTGCCGTGCTGCTGCCGTTCTTCGCGTTCATGACGTTCCTGATCGCGGTGCCGACCGGGATCAAGTTCTTCAACTGGATCGGCACCATGTGGAAGGGGCAGCTGACGTTCGAGTCGCCGATGCTGTTCTCGGTCGGCTTCATCCTCACCTTCCTGATCGGTGGCCTCACCGGTGTGCTGCTGGCCAGCCCGCCGCTGGACTTCCACGTCACCGACACCTACTTCGTCGTGGCGCACTTCCACTACGTGCTGTTCGGCACCATCGTGTTCGCCACCTACGCCGGCGTGTACTTCTGGTTCCCGAAGATGACCGGCCGGATGCTCGACGAACGGCTGGCCAAGCTGCACTTCTGGCTCACCTTCATCGGGTTCCACACCACATTCCTGGTGCAGCACTGGCTGGGCAACGAGGGCATGCCGCGGCGTTACGCCGACTACCTGCCCACCGACGGGTTCACCGAGCTCAACATCGTGTCGACCGTGGGTGCGTTCATCCTCGGCGCGTCGGTGCTGCCGTTCGTCTGGAACGTGTTCAAGAGCTGGCGTTACGGTGATCCGGTGACGGTGGACGATCCGTGGGGTTACGGCAACTCGCTGGAGTGGGCGACCACCTGCCCGCCGCCGCGGCACAACTTCTATGAGCTGCCGCGGATCCGCTCCGAGCGTCCGGCGTTCGAGCTGCACTATCCGCACATGATCGAGCGGATGCGCGCGGAGTCGCACATCGGCCGGTCGCACGGTCCCGCGGACGGCGACGTCACCCGGATGGAGGATACGAACGTCCGGACCTGACGATCCTCGGTCAGCGGCGCTGACCCGGTACGGAGGCTGACTATGGCCGGGCCGACGAACAAGAAGGTCCCGACGGAGAAGGTCCCGAAGAAAGTCCCGAAGAAAAAGGTGTCGGTGCTCATCACCGTCACCGGCGTGGACCAGCCCGGCGTCACCTCGGCGCTGTTCGAGGTGCTGGCCCGGCACCGGGTCTCGCTGCTCAACGTCGAGCAGGTCGTCATCCGCGGCCGGCTCACGCTGGGTGTGCTGCTGGCGGCCCCACCCGAGGTGGCCGACGGACCGGCGCTGCGGGCGGAGGTCCGGGAGGCCATCCACCGGGTGGGGCTCGACGTCACCATCGAACGCAGCGACGACCTGCCGGTGATGGACGAGCCGTCCAGCCACACCATCACCGTGCTGGGACGGCCGATCACCGCGCGGGCGTTCTCCGCGGTGGCCCGGGAGGTGGCCGCGCTCGGGGTGAACATCGATTCGATCCGGGGCGTGTCGGACTATCCGGTGACCGGGCTGAAGCTGCAGGTGTCGGTGCCCGAGGGCGCGGACTACGACCAGCTGCAGCGCAATCTGGCGCAGGTCGCGGTCGACGAGGCCGTCGACATCGCGCTGGAGGACTACAGCCTGTCCCGGCGGGCCAAACGGCTCATCGTGTTCGACGTCGACTCGACGTTGATCCAGGGTGAGGTCATCGAGATGCTGGCCGAGCGCGCGGGAGCCGGGGCGGCCGTCGCCGCGGTCACCGAGGCGGCGATGCGCGGCGAACTCGACTTCGCCGAGTCGCTGCACCAGCGGGTGGCCACCCTGGCCGGCCTGCCGGCCGAAGTGCTCGACGAGGTCGCCGAACAGATCGAACTCACTCCGGGCGCCCGCACCACGCTGCGCACCCTGCGCCGCCTGGGCTACTACTGCGGCGTGGTGTCCGGCGGCTTCCGCCAGGTGATCGAGCCGTTGGCGCACGAGTTGATGCTCGACTACGTCGCCGCCAACGAACTGGAGATCGTCGACGGCAAGCTGACCGGGCGGGTGATCGGACCGGTGATCGACCGGGCCGGAAAGGCCAAGGCGCTGCGCGACTTCGCCCAGCAGGTCGGGGTGCCGATGGAGCAGACGGTCGCGGTCGGCGACGGCGCCAACGACATCGACATGCTCGCCGCCGCCGGTCTCGGTGTGGCGTTCAACGCCAAACCCGCGCTGCGGGAGGTCGCCGACGCCTCGCTGAGCCACCCGTACCTGGACACGGTGCTGTTCATCCTCGGCGTCACCCGCGCGGAGATCGAGGCCGCCGACGCGGTGGACGGGGTGCTGCGCCGCGTCGAGATCCCCGACGACTGACGGAGCCGGCCGCGACGAGCCGGGGCTTTCAGACCACCACCGGCGACGGTCCGGCGGTGACCGCCGTGCCGGTGACCGCACGCCAGGCCCGGCCGAGCAGCCGCACCGCCTCGACCAGCTGCTCCTCCGGCAGTGTGTAGGGGATCCGCACGAACCGCTCCAGCGTGCCGTCGACGCCGAACCGCGGGCCCGGCGGCAACTCCACCCCGAGCCGGGATGCGCCGGCGCACAACGCGGTGCTGACCGGCGCCGGCAGCCGCACCCACAGTGACATCCCGCCGCCACCGGGCAGCGGCAGCCAGTCCGGCAGCTCGCGGCGGACCAGGTCGATCAGCAGCGCCTGCCGCGTCCGCAGAATGTCGCGCCGCGCCGGCAGCATGTCGTCGGCGCGTTGCAGCAGCCATGCGGCGGCGAGCTGGTCGATCACCGAACTGCCCAGATCGACCGCCGGACGGACCGCCCGGATGGCCGCCAGCGTGCTCGGCTGCGCTCGGATCCAGCCGACCCGCAATCCCGCCCAGAACGATTTCGACATCGAACCCACGGTGATCGCCAGGTCGGCGGGTGCGGTGAGCGCCGCGCGGTTGAACGCGGCCAGCGGGGGCGGCACCGGCTTCTCGAACCAGAGGTCGGTCATCGTCTCGTCGATGATCACGCGGGTGCGGCTCGCGGCGATGATGCCGGTCACCCGGTCCCGGTCGGCGGCCGGCATCGTGAAACCGGTCGGGTTCTGATTGTCCGGCACCAGATAGGCCAGGCTCGGCGCGAGCTGGCGCACCGCGGCGTGCAACCCGTCGACATCCCAGCCGGTGTCGGTCATCGGGACGGGGACCGCCCGCGCGTCGGCGGCCGCGATCGCGGTGAGCGCGCCGTGGTAGGTGGGCTGTTCGACGAGCACCCGGTCGCCGGGCCGCAGACAGGTGGTCATGATCAGCCCGATCGCGTGCTGGGCGCCGCTGGTGACCATGATCTGCTCCGGGTCGGTGGGCAGACCGCGCGCACAGTAGCGTTCGGCGATCGCGTCGCGCAGTGCCGCGATGCCGCGCAGGTCGTGGCCGCTCTGCTGCAGATGGCCCGCCGCCTGGGCGGTCGCCGCGGCGAACGCCTCCTGCATCGCGGCGGCGCCGGTGGTCGGCAGCGCGGCCGCCGCGAGGTTGATCGTCGCCGGCGCGTCGGCCGGGACGTCCGCCGGCACCGACGGCAGCACGATGGTGCTGCGGGCGCCGCGGCGGGCGTGCAGATAGCCGTCGTCGCGCAGCTGGTTGTAGGCCGAGGTGACCGTGGTGCGCGACACCCGCAGCGCCTCGGCCAGCGTCCGCTCGCTGGGCAGTTGCGCGCCGACCGGCAACCGGCCGTCGACGATCAGCATCCGCAGTGCGTCGGCCAGACCGCGATAGGCCGGGCCACTTCGCCCTGAGGTACGCCAGTTTCCCAGCTCCCGGCAGACGAACTCGATTCCGAGGGTCCGGGCAGGCGTCGAGATGCTCATCAGAAGGCCAGTATGTGTCAACTGGCTATTGAAACACAATCCAGATGGATCGGACGATCGGTCGGTGAGCAACTGGTTGACCCGATTGATCCGGCTGATGGATGCGGTGTTGGATCCGCGGGTGGCGCCGTACCACCGCGAACCGCTGGACTGCGACCGGCGCCGCGTCGACAACGAACTGAACGCCATCCGGTCGCGATTTCGGCGTGCGCACGATCGCTGAGCGGTCTGTGGTGTCTCGGCACGCCGAAATTGCCGGTTGGACCCCGAAGTGGCGGTGACACCGCAATACGGCACGATGGTTCCGTGCCGGAACAACCGGAAGATCTCGAGGAACACGCCGACCCCGACCTGCTGATCGACTTCGCCGACGTCACGCTCCGGCGCGGTGGCCGCACGCTGGTCGGCCCGGTCACCTGGTCGGTGGAACTGGACGAACGCTGGGTGGTCGTCGGGCCCAACGGCGCCGGCAAGACCTCACTGCTGCGGATCGCCGCCGCGATGGAACACCCGTCGTCGGGCACGGCGTACGTGCTCGGCGAACGGCTCGGCCGGGTCGACACCACCGAACTGCGGGCCCGGGTGGGCCTGAGCAGCGCGGCGCTGGCCGAACGGATTCCGGGCGGGGAACTGGTCCGCGATCTGGTCGTGTCGGCCGGGTACGCGGTGCTGGGTCGCTGGCGGGAGCAGTACGACGACATCGACTATCAGCGTGCGCTCGACATGCTGGAGAGCGTGGGCGCCGAGCATCTGGCCGACCGCACCTACGGCACCCTCTCCGAGGGGGAGCGCAAACGGGTGCTCATCGCCCGGTCGTTGATGATCGACCCGGAACTGTTGCTGCTCGACGAACCGGCCGCCGGGCTGGACCTGGGCGGACGGGAGGAACTGGTGGCCCGCCTGGCCGATCTGGCCGCCGATCCGGACGCCCCGGCGATGGTCCTGGTCACCCACCACGTCGAGGAGATCCCGCAGGGCTTCACCCACTGTCTGCTGCTGTCGGAGGGACGGGTGGTCGACGCCGGCCTGCTGCCCGATGTGCTGACCGCCGAGAACCTCACCAAGGCGTTCGGACAGTCCATCGCGCTGGACCGCATCGACGGACGCTATTTCGCGCGCCGCGTGCGCAGCCGCCCCGCACACAGGAGGCACACATGACCCGTTCGGAACCGCCGGCGCCGCTGCCGCCCCGCCCGGCCGCCACCGTGATGCTGATCCGCGACAGGCACGACGGGGCCGCCGGACTCGAGGTGTTCCTGATGCGGCGGCACTCGGCGATGGACTTCGTCGCCGGGGTGATGGTGTTCCCGGGCGGCGGGGTCGACGACCGGGACCGCAACGCCGACATCGCCTGGATGGGGCCGGAACCGGCCTGGTGGGCCGAGCGCTTCGGGGTCGACGAGGGCCTGGCCGAGGCGCTGGTGTGCGCCGCGGCCCGGGAGACGTTCGAGGAGTGCGGTGTGCTGTTCGCCGGCGCGGCCGACGACTCCGACGTCCTGGTCGACGACGCCTCGGTGTACCACGACGCGCGGCGCGCCCTGGCCGACAAATCGCTGTCGTTCGGTGAGTTCCTGCGGGCCGAGAACCTGGTGTTGCGGGCGGATCTGCTGCGCCCGTGGGCCAACTGGGTGACCCCGGAGGAGGAACGCACCCGCCGTTACGACACCTATTTCTTCGTGGGTGCATTGCCCGGCGGTCAGCGCGCCGACGGCGACAACACCGAAACCGATCAGGCCGACTGGGTCACCCCCGAGCAGGCGCTCGACGACTTCGCGGCCGGCAGGACGTTCCTGCTGCCGCCCACCTGGACCCAGCTCGACTCGCTGGCCGGCCGGACCGTCGCCGAGGTGATGGCCGTGGAGCGGCAGATCGTCGCGGTGGAGCCGCACCTGCGGGTGGACAACGGCAACTGGGAGATCGAGTTCTTCGACAGCGAGCGTTACAACGCCGCACGCAACCACCGGTCGCCATGAGGGAATTCGTCTCCATCCACACCGGTGACGAGCAGCCCGGTGTCGCCACGCTGACGTGGTCGCGGCCGCCGAGCAATGCGCTGACCCGGCAGTTGTACCGGGAACTGGCAGCCGCGGCCGCGGAGGTGGGACGCCACGACGGCATCGCGGCGGTGATCCTGTTCGGCGGGCCGGAGATCTTCTCGGCGGGCGACGACGCCGCCGAACTGCGCACCCTGGCGCCCCGTCGGGTGGCCGCCGCCGACCGGATGTGCCGGGCCGCGTTCGACGCCCTCGCCGCGATCCCGCGGCCCACCGTCGCCGCCATCACCGGATACGCCCTGGGATCCGGGCTGACCCTCGCGCTGACCGCGGACTGGCGGGTGGCCGGCGACAACGTCAAATTCGGCGCCACCGACATCCTGGCCGGGCGCCCGCCGACCGGTGGCGGCGGCGCCCGCCTGGCCACCGCGATCGGGGCGAGCAAGGCCAAGGATCTGGTGTTCTCCGGCCGGTTCGTCGGCGCCGAGGAGGCGCTGTCGCTGGGCCTGATCGACGAGATGGTCGCGCCCGACGACGTCTACGACGCGGCGCTGGCGTGGGCCCGGCGGCTCACCGGGCACGCGCCCCCGGTGCTGGCCGCCGCCAAGGCCGCCGTCGACGGTCACCCCCCGCGCGCGCGACGCGGCGCGGCACCCGACCGCTAGGCTCCCTGCCATGACAGAGACGACGGAACCCGGCATCGGGTCTGAGGGCGCCGGCGACCTGCCGGCGCCTAATCCGCACGCCACCGCCGAGCAGGTCGAGGCGGCGATGCGCGACAGCAAGCTCGCCCAGATCCTCTATCACGACTGGGAGGCGGAGAGCTACGACGACAAGTGGTCGATCTCGTACGACCAGCGCTGCGTGGACTACGCCCGCGGCCGGTTCGACGCGATCGTGCCCGACCACGTGCAACGCGAACTGCCCTACGACAACGCTCTGGAATTAGGTTGTGGCACCGGCTTTTTCCTGCTCAACCTGATCCAGTCCGGGGTGGCCCGGCGCGGTTCGGTGACCGACCTGTCGCCGGGAATGGTCAGGGTGGCCACCCGCAACGGCCGATCCCTGGGCCTTGACGTCGACGGCCGGGTCGCCGACGCGGAGGGGATTCCCTACGACGACAACACCTTCGACCTCGTGGTCGGCCACGCCGTGCTGCACCACATCCCCGATGTCGAACTGTCGCTGCGCGAGGTGGTGCGAGTGCTCAGACCCGGCGGGCGGTTCGTGTTCGCCGGTGAGCCCACCACCGTCGGCAACTCCTACGCGCGCGCCCTGTCGACGCTGACCTGGCACGTCGCCACCACCGTCACCAGACTGCCCGGTCTGCAGGGCTGGCGGCGGCCGCAGGCCGAGCTCGACGAGTCGTCCCGGGCGGCCGCACTGGAGGCCGTCGTCGACCTGCACACCTTCGAACCGAGCGATCTGGAGCGGATGGCCCGCAACGCCGGCGCCGTCGAGGTTGCCACTGCCAGCGAGGAATTCACCGCGGCGATGCTGGGCTGGCCGGTGCGCACCTTCGAAGCGGCGGTGCCGCCGGGCAAGTTGGGGTGGAACTGGGCCAAGTTCGCGTTCGGCAGCTGGACCGCCCTGAGCTGGGTGGACGCCAACGTCTGGCGCCGGGTGATGCCGAAGGGCTGGTTCTACAACGTGATGGTCACCGGGGTCAAACCGTCCTGAGGTTCACCCTCGACGACGTCGCCTACCTCCGCAGCGACGCGGGTCGCGGCGCCCTGGCCGAGGTCGCGGCGATGCCGCTGACCGACGCCACCCGGGTGGCCGACGTCGCCGCGTTGCGCACCCGGTTCGGCGACCGCGCCCCGGTGTTGGTGGAGACCACGCTGCTGCGCCGGCGTGCCGCGGCCAAGTTCGACGACCCGTCGCGCTGGTTGTTCACCGACGAGGCGCTGCAGCAGGCCACCGCGGCGCCGGTGGCCAGGCACCGGGCCCGCCGGCTGACCGGCCGCAAGGTGCACGACGTCACCTGTTCGATCGGCGCCGAACTGGCGGCGCTGCGGCTCACCGCGGCCCAGCTGGTGGGCAGCGACATCGACCCGGTGCGGTTGCAGATGGCCCGGCACAACCTCGGCCCGGGTGTCGCGCTGTGCCGCGCCGACGCACTGCGCCCGATCACCCGCGACACCGTCGTGGTGGCCGACCCGGCCCGGCGCAGCGGGGGCCGGCGCCGGTTCGACCCGCGCGCCCACACGCCGCCGCTGGACGCGTTGTTCGACGTCTACCGCGGCCGCGACAGCGTCGTGAAATGCGCCCCCGGAATCGAGTTCGGGGCGCTGGGCGCAGTGGGTTTCGACGGTGAGGTCGAGGTCGTCTCGCTGGCCGGCAGCGTGCGGGAAGCCTGCCTGTGGTCCGGCAGCCTCACCGAACCCGGCGTCCGCCGCCGGGCCACCATCCTGGACCGGTCCGAGGTCATCACCGACGCCGAACCGGGGGAGTGCCCGGTGGCCGCCGCGGGCCGGTGGATCATCGACCCCGACGGGGCGGTGGTCCGCGCCGGGCTGGTGCGGCACTACGCGGCCCGGCACGGTCTGTGGCAACTCGACCCCGACATCGCCTATCTGTCCGGCGACCGGCTGCCGGCCGGTGTGCGCGGCTTCGAGGTGCTCGAAGAGCTGCCCTACCGGGAACGGCGGCTCCGGCAGGCGCTGGCGGCCCACGACGCCGGGGCGGTGGAGATCCTGGTACGCGGTGTCGATGTCGATCCCGACCGGCTGCGCACCCGGCTCCGGCTCCGCGGCCGGCATCCGCTGGCCGTGGTCATCACCCGCATCGGAAGCAAACACGCAAGCCGGGCAACGGCATTCATATGCCGTCCGTCACGGTGAACCGGCACGTACGCTGATGTTGACACGCCGGATGGCCCGCCCGGGCAACCGCGGGCCGGCGAGCGAAAGCGTTGACCGACAAAGGGGACTGGCGCCATGCGCATACTCAAGACGACGGCCGCGTTGCTGGCGGGCGGTCTCATCAGCTGTTCCATCCCGGGGACGGCGGGGGCCCAGACCGCCTGCGACGCGCTGGGCGGCACGGTCGCCGACGACCGGCGGTGCGAGGTCCACGCCGAGACCCCCACCTACCTGCTCGACATGGTGTTCCCGGTCGATTACCCCGATCAGCAGGCGCTGACCGACTATCTGATCCAGACCCGCGACGGGTTCGTCAACGTCTCCGAGATGCCGGGTTCCCGCAACCTGCCGTACGCGCTGGACGCGCGGGCCACCGAGTACCGGTCCGGTGATGCGGCGACCGGGACCCGCAGCGTGGTGTTCGAGGTCTACCAGAACGTCGGCGGCGCCCATCCCACCACCTGGTATCAGGCCTTCAACTACGACCTGAGGACCCGGGCGCCGATCACCTTCGACACCCTGTTCGACCCCGAGAGCGCACCGCTGGAGGTGATCTATCCGGTGGTGCAGCGCGAACTGCAGGAGCTGACCGGCATCGATCAGCCGATCCTCCCGGAGGACGGCCTCGACCCGGCGAACTACCAGAACTTCGCGCTGACCGATGACGAGGTGATCTTCTTCTTCAGCCAGGGCGAACTGCTCCCGCACGCCGCCGGGGTGTCACAGGTCTCGGTGCCGCGCACGGTGCTGGTCAACCTGTTGACGGTGTGATCCGGCCGTCGACGACGGGGCCGGCCCCCGCGACTCAGTCGGCCGGCGCGAACCCGTAGACCTGACCGTCGCTGGTGGCGGTGACCACCCGGCGGTCGGCGGCGATCGACACCCCGACCGGCCAGCCGGTGGCCTCGGGCAACGGGTAGCTGTTGAGGGTGCGGCCGTCGCCGGTGTCGATCACCAGCAGCGCCAGGCCGCGATCACCGTGGCGGGCCACCGTATAGGCCACCCCGGCGCCGGTCTGGCTGGTCGCCGACAACGGTTCTGCGTCCTCGCGGGTCCACAGCCGCTCGGCCCGGTCACCGTGGTCGCGCACCGCCACCAGCTGCGCGCCCGGCCCGCCGCCGGCGATGATCAGCCCGTCCGGCGACACCGAAGGCGGTGTCTGCGGCTGGAAACCCAGCGGCACCGACCATTTCGCCTGCCCGTCGGCGGCGTCGAGGGCCCACAACGCCCGGTCGCGGCCGTGCACGTAGATCGTGGTGCCGTCGGCCGAGAGCACCGGGCTCGCCAGCGGCCCGCCGCCGACGGCCGTGCTCGTCCATTCCCGCCGCAGCTGCCGGCCCGGTTCATAGCGGAACCCGATCAGCACCGGTTCATCGGCGCCGGGCTCCCACAGGCCGAGGACCACCGTGTCGGTGGCCGCGGAGAATGCCGGCGCGGCGGCCACCGGACAGCCCCGGCGCGCGCCGGCGCAGTCCGCCAGCCCGCGTTCGGAGTCGGTCGGATCCACCCCGGCCACCAGGTCCAGCGGTGTGCCGGTGACCGTGCCGCGGTGGGCATCGAACAGCAGCACCTGGCCCAGATGGGTCACCACCAGCAGTTCCCCGGGCGCCAGGATCCGCGGGGTCGTCGGCATCCCGATCACCGGCTTGCGCCAGCGGATCCACTGGGTGGGCGGAAACGACAGGATGGCGCCGGGCTGGCCGATGTAGACGTTGTCGAAACCGTCCAGCAACGGGCTGATCCGGCCGCCGCCCTGCACCAACCGGGTGCACCAGCGCTGGCGGGCCGAATTGGCGTACTCCCACACCATCAACGAGCAGCCGGCCGGGGTCTGGGCGTTGACCGCCAGATATCCGCTGGCGCCGACCGCGACCTGGGCGGCCAGCTCACCCTTGACCGATCTGCTCCACTCCAGGGTCAGCGCCTCGGCCCCGGCGGCCGACGTGTAGCTGCTGTTGGCCGCGTCGCCGTACTGTGCCGACCATCCCTCGGCCGGCTTCGCCTCGACCCAGGACCCGGCGTCACCGCAACCCGCCAGCACCGCTGTGGTCAGCGCCGTCAGCGCCGTCGCCATCAGTCGCCGGATCACGGTGTCCTTTCTCTCCAGTCTCTCGGGACCGCACGAGAACCACGTCGGGGCCCGTCGGGGATCCGCGTTCAGCCCAGGTGAGGGTAACCCGAGCCCGCCGAGCGGTTCGCGTAGGCTTTCCGGCCATGACGACGATGTGGGGTGCACCGCTGCACGTGCGCTGGCGGGGATCACGGCTGCGCGACCCACGCCAGGCCAGGTTCCTCACCTGGGCGTCACTGAAGTGGGTGATCGCCAACCGCGCGTACACACCGTGGTATCTGGTCCGGTACTGGCGGCTGTTGAAGTTCAAGCTGGCCAACCCGCACATCATCACCCGCGGGATGGTCTTCCTCGGCAAGGACGTGGAGATCCACGCCACCCCGGAACTGGCGCAGCTGGAGATCGGCCGGTGGGTGCACATCGGTGACAAGAACAACATCCGGGCCCATGAGGGGTCGTTGCGGATCGGCGACAAGGTGGTGCTCGGCCGCGACAACGTCATCAACGCCTATCTGGACATCGAGCTGGGCGATTCGGTGCTGATGGCCGACTGGTGCTACATCGTGGACTTCGACCACAAGATGGACAGCATCGAGATGCCGATCAAGGATCAGGGCATCGTCAAGAGCCCGGTGCGGATCGGGCCGGACACCTGGGTGGGCGCCAAGGTGTCGGTGCTGCGCGGCACCTCGATCGGGCGCGGCTGCGTGCTCGGATCGCACGCGGTGGTCCGCGGTGAGATCCCGGACTACTCGATCGCGGTGGGCGCCCCGGCCAAGGTGATCAAGAACCGGCGACTGGCCTGGGAGGCGTCGGCGGCCGAACGCGCCGAGCTGGCGGCGGCGCTGGCCGACATCGAACGCAAGAAGGCCGCCCGCTGACCGGTCTCAGCGGTCCGGCAGGGCGTGCTCGACGATCAGGCGGCGGGGCAACGGTTCCCGCTCGCGCCGTTTGGCCGCCAGATACACCTGCGCGGTCTCGGCGGCCACCGAGTGCCAGTCGAAGTCCGCGGTGAGCCGTTCCCGGGCGGCGACGGCGCGTTGCTGCGCGCCCTCCGGGTCGTCGAGCACCGCGCGCACCGCCGCCGTCAGACCGGCGATGTCGCGGGGCTTGAACGACTTTCCGGTCACCCCGTCGATCACCGCCTCGCCCAGGCCGCCCGCGGTGGAGGTGACCAACGGGGCCCCGGTCGCGGCGGCCTCCAGCGCGACGATGCCGAACGGCTCGTAGTGACTGGGCAGCACTGCGGCGTCGGCGGTGTGCAACTGCCGCAGCAACGCCTCGTGGCCGAGCTGCCCGACGAACCGGGTTGCCTTGAACACCTTGTGCTTGCGTGCCTGTTCCACCAGCCACTCGTGCTGGGTGCCGGTGCCGGCGATGGTCAGCGTGGTGCCCGGATGGGTGCGCCGGATCCGGGGCAGCGCCGCGATGGCGTCCTGAACACCCTTCTCGTACTCGAGCCGTCCGACATACAGCAGCCGCGGCGGACCGGAACGGGGCGACCGCCTCGCGAACGGCCACTGCGCGACGTCGATGCCGTTGCGGATCACCCGGATCTCGGACAGTCCGGGCCCGAACAGTTCGGTGATCTCCTCGCTCATCGACGCCGAACAGGTGATCAGTGAATCGGAGTCGCGCACCAGCCAGGACTCCACCGCGTGCACCTGCCGGCTGATCGGGCCGGAGACCCAGCCGGAGTGCCGCCCGGCCTCGGTGGCGTGGATGGTGGAAACCAATGGCACATCGAAGAATTCGGCGAGAGCGATGGCGGGGTGGGCGACCAGCCAGTCGTGGGCGTGCACCACGTCGGGCTGCCACGGCGTGCCGCCGGTGCCGCCGCGGAGCCCCAGCGCCAGGCCCGCGCGGACCATCGAGTGGCCCATCGCCAGCGTCCAGGCCATCATGTCCCGGCCGAAGTCGAACTCGTGCGGGTCCTGCGCCGCGGCCAGCACCCGCACGCCGTCCCGGACCTCGTCGGTGGACGGATGGGTGCTCGGGTCGGTGCCGGTCGGGCGCCGGCTGAGCACCACCACCTCGTGTCCGGCCGCCGCCAGCGCGGTGGACAGGTGGTAGACGTGCCGGCCGAGCCCGCCCACGACCACCGGGGGGTACTCCCACGACACCATCAGAATCTTCATGAGATCTCTTTCATCGCCGGGAGTCTCCTGGCGTCGAGGGCGCCGAACAGACCGTCGGCGCGGTTCCAGCCCTCGGCCAGCCGGAGGGCGTGTTCGCACCGCCCGGCGGCCAGCGCATCGCTGATCTCCCGGGTGGCGTGGGCGTGCAGATGGGCGCGGTAGCGCGCATAGTCGGCCGCCGAATCCTTGCTGACCATGAACGGCCAGTCGCTGGACACCGTCAACAGCGTCTCCCGCAGGATCTGATCGGCGACCCGGTCCCGGGGCGCCGGAGCGCCGAGCGCGGCGTTGTGCGCCAGCGCCTTGTCCACCGTGGCCAGCGCGCCTTCGACGACTTCGGCGTTGAGCTCCACCAGATCGGCCACCTGCGGGCCGGACCACACCCGCCAATCCTTGCCCGACCCCCACGAGCTTGCGGGCAATTGCACTGGGGTACCGATGAATCCGTCGGCAATGGCATCGGAGAGGGTGCCGATCCGCACCCCGGCGGCGGGCAGCGCGCGCAGCACCCGTTCCAGCCACACCGGCCCCTCGTACCACCAGTGTCCGAACAGCTCGGTGTCGAAGGCCGCGACCACATGCGCGGGGCGGCCGATCCGGCCGCTCTCCTCGATGAGCCGATTGCGCACCACCTCGACGAAGTCGGCGACGTGGGCGTCGACCGCCCGGTCGGCCCGCTGCGGATCGTAGGGCGCCTTCTCCTCCGACGGCACGGTGCGACCGGTGACCCGCACCGGTTTCAGCCCGGTGACATGGTCGAAGGTGTGGAAATCGCGGTAGGCGCCGTGCCCCGGATAACCCGACTTCGGTGACCACACCCGGTAGGAGACCTGCAGATCACGCCCGAACGCGATGACGTCGGTGTCGCCCACCGGCCGGCCCAGCGCCGTATCCCCGTGCAGGGCCGGACCGTCGACCATGAAATGGCTGACATTCGCCGCGGCGTAACCGGTTTCCATTCCCGGTGCGTACGCGCACTCGGGCGCCCAGATGCCGGCGGGGGTGTGCCCGAACCGCAGCCCGGCATCGGCCAGCCCCTCGCGCAGCGCGAACTCGCGCAACCGCGGATGCAGCAGCGGCTGGAACGGGTGGGTCAACGGGCCGCCGAGCAGCTCGATGGTGCCGGCGTCGATGAGTTCGCGCAGCAGCGGGCTGGCGCCGTGCCGCCACCGCGTGTCGAACTCCTCCAACGCCCGCTCCGCCCGGGCGTACTCGTGCCGGCCGAAGGCCCGTAACGGGTCACCGAGCGTGGTGGCCTCGAGCGCCCGCAGCTGCCAGTTCGCCAGCCAGTGGTGCATTCCGGTCAGACAGTACGGATCATCGAGCTGGGCCGCGACCACCGGGGTGACGCCCAGCGTCAGCACATGGTGGCGCCCCTCGTCGGCCAGGGTGCGCAACACCCGCAACACCGGCAGATAGGTCGCCGACCACGACTGGTACAACCACTCCTCGCCGACCGGCCACCGTCCGTGGTGGGCCAGCCAGGGCAGATGCGTGTGCAGAACCAGGGTGAACAGCCCGGGAACCGGGTCGGGGGAGTCCGCGCCGCCGGTCATGGGCGCACCGCGATCGCGACGAGGTCCAGACTGTCATCGATGTTGTGGCCGTCGCGGTCCCGGTCGTCCTCGTCGCAGCGGATCAGATCGAAATCCTCCGTACGCACCGACGCGACGTCGGCGAGCAGTTCGGCCGGCCACGGTTCATCGGCCAGCGCCCGCGAGATCTGGGCGTCGATGATCGAACCGCCGTGGCGGGCATCGAGTTCGGCCAGCCGCGGACCGTGGAAGACGCCGTACATCGCCGACAGCCCGAACCCGCCGTCGGTGAGCAGTTCGGTGAGCTCGGCGGCATTGAGTTCCCGGGTGTGGAACGGGTTGACCGGGGTGTCGCTGCCGGGGGTGAAGGTGATCCGGTTGGGGGTGGAGACGAGCAGTTGCCCACCCGGCCGCAACACCCGCAGACATTCGGCGATGAACTTCTCCTGATCCCAGAGGTGTTCGATCACTTGGAAATTCACCACCACATCGACCGATGCGTCGGCGAGCGGCAGGTCCACCAGATTGCCGTGGCGGATGTCCACCCGGGGATAGCGGGCGCGGACATGGGCCACCGTCGCGGCGTCGTAGTCCAATCCGATGACGTGCGCGGCCACCTCGGCCAACAAATCCGCGCCGTAACCCTCACCACAGCCCGCCTCGAGCACCACCCGGCCGGCACACCGGTGGGCCAACCGCTGATAGACCACCTCGTGGCGGCGGAACCAGTAGTTCTCCCGCTCCAGACCCGGAACGGTGCGCTCACCGGTCAACGGGAGGACGCTGATCGGGCCGTCCGCATCGGATCCGGCCGTGGAAAAAGCGCTCATCGGAAGGCAGGCTAACGCAGTCGGTCGGTCGGTGGCCGGTTCACCAACGGTTTGGCCGCTCCGGGATCATCGGCCGGTGTCCGGCGGGGACCCCGGGCGGGACGTCGGGCGAGTCCCCGGGCGAGACCCCGGGCGAGACGTCGAAGCACATCGGCCACCCGTTATTGTGTTCCTGCAAACCGCCAAAAGTTACCGACGGGTAACATGGTGGTTGTTGCTCAGTTGGTGCTTGAAGCGTGGTATCGCCGGCCGGCCGCCGGCCACTTGAGGGAGGACGAGCCAGACTCATGACGAACATCGTGGTCCTGATCAAACAGGTGCCCGACACCTGGTCCGAGCGCAAGCTCAGGGACGATGACTTCACCCTCGACCGGGAAGCCGCCGACGCGGTGCTGGACGAGATCAACGAGCGCGCCGTCGAGGAGGCGCTGCTCATCAAGGAGCGGGAGGGCGGGGAGGGCACCGTCACCGTGCTGACCGCCGGCCCGGAGCGCGCCACCGAGGCGATTCGCAAGGCGCTGTCGATGGGCGCCGACAAGGCCGTCCACCTCTTGGACGACGGTATGAAGGGCTCCGACATGGTGCAGACCGCCTGGGCGCTGGCCCGCGCGCTGGGCACCATCGAGGGCACCGAGCTGGTGATCGCCGGTAACGAGTCCACCGATGGTGTGGGCGCCGCGGTGCCGGCCATCGTGGCCGAGTACCTGGGCCTGCCGCAGCTCACCCACGTGCGCAAGCTGACCGTCGAGAACGGCAAGGTGATCGCCGAGCGGGAGACCGACGACGGGGTGTTCACCCTGGAGGCATCGCTGCCGGCGGTGGTCAGCGTCAACGAGAAGATCAACGAGCCGCGCTTCCCGTCCTTCAAGGGCATCATGGCCGCCAAGAAGAAGGAAGTGACCACGCTCACGCTCGCCGACATCGGAGTCGAGCCCGACGAGGTCGGTGTCGAGAACGCCGGGTCGCGGGTGCTGTCGGCCACGCCGAAGCCGCCGAAGACCGCGGGCGAGAAGATCACCGACGAGGGCGACGGCGGCAACAAGATCGCCGAGTTCCTGGTGGCGCAGAAGCTCATCTAGCAGAACGTCCAGCGACGGCGATCGCAGGCTGCATCGTTTTCTGTGCGCCGTCAGACCCTTTCCCAGACGAAGAGACACGGAAGAAGACCAATGGCTGAAGTACTCGTGCTCGTCGAGCACGCCGAAGGTGCGCTGAAGAAGGTCACCACCGAACTGATCACCGCCGCCCGCCGCCTGGGTGAGCCGTCGGCGGTGGTGGTGGGGGCCCCGGGCACCGCCGAACCGCTGATCGAGGGCCTGAAGGCGGCCGGCGCCGCCAAGATCTATGTCGCCGAGTCCGACGACGTCCCGAACTACCTGATCACCCCGCAGCTCGACGTGCTGGCCGGGCTGGTCGAGTCGGACTCCCCGGCGGCCGTGCTGCTCGCCGCCAGCGCCGACGGCAAGGAGATCGCCGGCCGCCTCGCGGCGCGCACCGGGGCCGGCATCCTGACCGACGTCGTGGACGTGCAGCCCGGCGGCAAGGGCGTGCACTCGATCTTCGGTGGCGCGTTCACCGTCGAGGCCGAGGTCACCGGCGAGCTCGCGATCTACACCGTCCGTCCGGGCGCCATCGAGGCCGAGCCGGCCGAGGGCGCCGGTGAGGTCGTCAACGTCGAGGTGCCCGCACCGGCCGAGAACGCGACGAAGATCACCGCGCGGGAGCCCGCGGTGGCCGGCGACCGTCCGGAGCTCACCGAGGCGAGCGTCGTGGTCGCCGGTGGGCGCGGGGTCGGCAGTGCCGAGAACTTCCGGGTCGTCGAGGAACTCGCCGACGCGCTCGGCGGCGCCGTCGGCGCCTCCCGCGCCGCGGTGGACTCCGGCTACTACCCGGGTCAGTTCCAGATCGGCCAGACCGGTAAGACGGTCTCCCCGCAGCTGTACATCGCGCTGGGTATCTCCGGGGCGATCCAGCACCGGGCCGGTATGCAGACCTCCAAGACGATCGTCGCGGTGAACAAGGACGAGGAGGCGCCGATCTTCGAGATCGCCGACCTCGGCATCGTCGGCGATCTGTTCAAGGTCGCCCCGCAGCTGACCGAGGCGATCAAGGCCCGCAAGGGTTGATCCGCCGCGCGCGGTGAACCGCGCGCAGACTGCGCAGAAGTGCCCCGAAACCAGGTGTTTCGGGGCACTTCTTGCGCTCCGGGGCCATCTCCGGGTTTCGCCGGGCGCGTTTGGCGGTTCCGCTGCGCCCGGCCACCGCCGGGTTCACACTCGATCCGTCGGGCACTTCCCGGTGGAGGGGGCGGTCATGCGGATCACGGTGTTCGGAGCCACCGGCCGGATCGGTTCTGAGGTGGTCGCGCTGCTGCGCGCCGACGGTCACGATGTGGTGCCCGCCTCGTTGTCGACCGGGGCCGACGTCGTCACCGGAGCCGGACTCGCCGAGTCGCTGTCCGGCGCGGATGTCCTTGTGGACGTGGTCAATTCACCGTCGTTCGCGGACGGCCCGGTGTCGGAGTTCTTCACCGCGGCGGCGCTCAACCTGACGGCCGCGGCCCGGGCCGCCGGCGTCGGCCACCATGTCGCGCTGTCGATCGTGGGCTGTGACGAGTTGCCCGACAGCGGCTATATGCGGGCCAAGGCGGCCCAGGAACGGATCATCGCCGAGTCCGGACTGCCCTACACCATCGTGCGGGCCACCCAGTTCGACGAATTCGCCGAAGCCATCGTCGAGTCGCTCATCGTCGGCGCCGAGGTGCGCGTCCCCGACGGATCCATCCAGCCGATCGCCGCGGCAGACGTCGCGGCCGAGGTCGCCGCCCGCGCCGTGGCCGAACCGGCCGGCGGGGTGGTGAACATCGGCGGCCCGGACCGGATGAGTTTCGCCGACCTGGCCCGCACCGTGCTGGCCCACCAGCACCGCCGGACACCGGTGGTCATCGATCCGCAGGCCACCTACTTCGGCACCCGGATCGACGACACCAGCCTGGTGACCGGGGCCGGGGCCGTCATCGCCGGTACCCCCCTGGCCGCGGTGCTGGCCCCGCCCGCATCGGATTGACCAGGGTTTCCACCCCCGTTCACAGACACGTCACGCCCAGCTTGCCGGCCCGCCGCACCGTTTCGCGACGGTACCGGCATGAGCACCTCCGCCGTACTCATCGCCGCCGACCGGCCGTCCGTATCGGCGACCGGCACACCGCGGTACACCCTGCTGCTGGGCACCGACCCGACGCTCGTCGACGCCGCGCAACGGCTGCGGTACGAGGTGTTCAGCACCGAACCCGGTTTCGCGCTGCCGGATGCCCCCGACGGTCGGGACGCCGACCGCTTCGACGAGTTCTGCGACCACCTGCTGGTGCGCGACGACCGCAGCGGCGACCTGGTCGGCTGCTACCGGATGCTGCCGCCGGGCGGCGCGGTCGCCGCCGGCGGCCTGTACACCGCCACCGAGTTCGACATCAGCGCCCTGGACCCGCTGCGCGGCTCACTGGTCGAGATGGGGCGGGCGGTGGTCCGCGCCGACCACCGCAACGGCGCGGTCGTCCTGCTGATGTGGGCGGGCATCCTGGCCTACCTGGACCGCTACGGCTACGAATACGTCACCGGATGCGTCTCGGTGCCCGTGCACCCGGCCGGTCTGCCGGACGGATCCGGAGCTGCCCCGGGAACCCAGATCCGCGGGGTGCGCGACCACGTGCTGCGGCGGCACCGCGCGCCGGAGCGCTACACCGTGCGGCCCTACCGGCCGGTGACCGTCGGCGGCAAGACGCTCGACCAGATCACCCCGCCGGCCCGCACGGTCATCCCGCCGCTGTTGCGCGGCTATCTGCGGCTGGGCGCCGAGGTGTGCGGTGAACCGGCCCACGATCCCGACTTCGGGGTGGGCGACTTCCCGGCGCTGCTGGCCAAACGCAACGCCGATGTGCGGTATCTGCGCCGATTGCGGTCCGCCGCCGCGGCGCAGCGGGGACACCCGGACCGGACCGGCCCGGCGGCCGGGGGAGCGGTGCGATGACCGGCGCCCACGCCTGGCTGCCGCACGCGGACTGCGACGCCGGCTGCGTGCGGGCCGGCGCCGACGAACCGGGCCGGCCGGTCGCGCGCGCCGCGCGGACGCTGCTGCGTGTCACGCTGCTCGTCACGCTGCTACCGGTGCTGCTGCTGCCGGCCGTGCTGGTGCGGCTGGTGCCCGCACCTCCCCGTACCGAGCAGGCCCGGCCCGCCGCGCTGCTGCAGCGCATCTCCTGCCGGCTGCTGCTGCGCGTTCTCGGCGTGCGCCTGGCGGTGTCGGGCGGGCCGATCCGCAACCTGCCCGGCGTGCTGGTCGTCAGCGGCCACGTCTCCTGGCTGGACACCCTCGCCATCGGCGCGGTGCTGCCCGGCGAATTCGTCGCCAAGGCCGAACTGGTGCGGTGGCCGCTGATCGGCCGGCTGACCCGGCTCCTGCCCGTCATCCCCATCGACCGGCACAGTCTGCGCCGGCTGCCCCGGGTCGTCGACGCGGTCGCCGAGCGGTTGCGCGGCGGCCGGACCGTGGTCGCCTTCCCGGAGGGCACCACCTGGTGCGGCCTGGCCCGCGGACGGTTCCGGCCGGCGCTGTTCCAGGCCGCGGTCGACGCCGGCCGGCCGGTGCAGCCGCTACGGTTGAGCTACCACCACCGCGGCGGCCGGCGCTCGACGGTGCCCGCCTTCGTCGGCGACGACACCCTGCTCCGCTCCCTGCTGCGGGTCATCGCCGCCCGTCGGACGGTGTGCCGGGTGCAGGTCGCCGAGCTGCAGTTACCCACCGGCGACCGTCGTGAGCTGGCCCGGCGGTGTCAGGCCGCGGTGCACGGGCGCATCCCAGCGCCGCGCCCGCACCGCCCCGTGGTGGCCGCCTGAACAGGCGAGACGCCGGTATCGCCGGGTGACGACTATTCTGGACGGGTCATGAACACCCCCCAGACGGTGTATCTCGATCACGCCGCCACCACCCCGATGTATCCGGCTGCCATCACCGCGATGACCGACGTGATGAGCACGGTCGGCAATGCGTCGTCGCTGCACAGCAGCGGCCGGGTGGCGCGACGGCGGATGGAGGAGGCCCGCGAGACCCTGGCCCGGCTGCTCGGGGCGCGACCGTCGGAGGTGGTGTTCACCGCGGGCGGCACCGAGAGCGACAACCTCGCGGTCAAGGGACTCTACTGGGCCCGGCGCGCCGCGTCGCCCGGACTGTGCCGCATCATCACCACCCGGGTCGAACACCACGCGGTGCTCGACGCCGTCGACTGGCTGGTCCAGCACGAGGGCGCCGAGGTGACGTGGCTCCCCGTCGAACCCGACGGTTCGGTCACCCCGGCCACGCTGCGGGAGGCCTTGCGGGCCCACGACGACGTCGCCCTGGTCACGCTGATGTGGGCGAACAACGAGGTGGGCACGGTGTCGCCGATCGCCGAACTGGCCGCGGTGGCCGCCGAGTTCTCGGTGCCGATGCACAGCGACGCGGTGCAGGCGGTCGGGCACCTACCGGTCGACTTCTCGGCCAGCGGCCTGTCGGCGATGAGCATCAGCGCGCACAAGTTCGGCGGCCCCACCGGGGTGGGCGCATTGCTGATCCGCCGGGACGCCGAGTGCGTGCCGTTGCTGCACGGTGGTGGTCAGGAACGCGATATCCGTTCGGGCACACCGCATGTGGCCGGCGTGGTGGCGATGGCCGTCGCCGCCGAGGCGGCCATCGAGAACCTGCCTGCGGTCAGCGCACGGATAGCCGCGCTGCGGGACCGGCTGATCGACGGCGTGCTGACCGGCATCGACGACGCCTACCTCAACGGGGCGCGGGGGGCGGACCGGCTGCCCGGCAACGCACACTTCACCTTCCGCGGCTGCGAGGGCGACTCGCTGCTGATGTTGTTGGACGCCAACGGGATCGAATGCTCCACCGGTTCGGCCTGCACGGCCGGGGTGGCGCAGCCGTCGCATGTGCTGATCGCGATGGGAGCCGACTCGGCCAGCGCCCGGGGTTCCCTGCGGCTCTCGCTGGGGCACACCAGCACCGAAGCCGATGTGGACGCGGCGCTGGCAGTGCTGCCGGCGGCGGTGGAGCGGGCCCGGCAGGCGGCGTTGGCCAGCGCGGGGGTGGACAAGTGATGCGGGTGCTGGTGGCGATGAGCGGAGGAGTGGACTCCTCGGTCGCGGCGGCCCGCATGGTCGACGCCGGGCACGACGTCGTCGGTGTGCACCTGGCCCTGTCGGAAGCGCCCGGCACACTGCGCACCGGATCCCGGGGTTGCTGCTCCAAGGAGGACGCCGGGGACGCCCGCCGCGTCGCCGATGTACTCGGAATCCCTTTCTACATCTGGGATTTCGCCGAGAAGTTCAAGGCCGACGTGATCGACGACTTCGTCTCCTCGTATGAACGGGGGGAGACGCCCAATCCGTGCGTGCGGTGCAACGAGCGGATCAAGTTCTCCGCGCTGGCCGCCCGGGCGGTGGCGCTGGGCTTCGACGCCGTGGCCACCGGCCACTACGCCCGGCTCACCGACGGCCGGCTGCGCCGCGCGGTGGACCGGGACAAGGACCAGTCCTACGTGCTGGGCGTGCTGACCGCAGAGCAACTGCGGCGCGCGATCTTCCCGATCGGCGACACCCCCAAGCAGCAGATCCGCGAGGAGGCGGCCCGCCGCGGCCTCGCGGTCGCCGACAAGCCGGACAGCCACGACATCTGCTTCATCCCGTCCGGCGACACCCGGGCGTTCCTGGGCGCCCGGATCGGGGTGCGGCGCGGTGCGGTCGTCGACTCCAGCGGCACCAAGCTCGCCGAGCACGACGGTGTGCACGGTTTCACCATCGGCCAGCGCAAGGGGCTCGGGATCGCCGGGCCGGGTCCGGACGGCCGGCCCCGGTACGTCACCGCGATCGACCCGGACAGCGGCACCGTGCGGGTGGGTTCCGCCGAGGAGCTCGACGTGTGGCGGTTGCGCGGCGAACGGCCCGTGTTCACCTCCGGGCAGCCCTTCGACGGACCGGTCGAGTGTGTGGTCCAGGTCCGTGCGCACGGCGGGCTGGCCGAGGCGGTGGCCGAGGTCCGCGGCGACCACCTCGAGGTCGAGCTGCGCGAACCGCTACGGGGCGTCGCACCCGGTCAGACGATGGTGCTCTACCGCCCCGATCCGGCCGGTGACGAGGTGCTCGGAAGCGCGACGCTGACCCGCTGACCGGTCACCCCGGCAGCCTCGCCAGGATGTTCGTCATCACCATGTCGGGAACCGATTCCGGGAATCCGCAGAACGTCACCTCGACCAACACCACGGACTGCACGCGGTAGTCGCGGCCGCACGACGCCCCGGTGCGGATCCGCACCGACTCCGGTCGCACCGAGAACGAACCGACGAACATCGGCGCCAGGGGAGTCCGGCCGCAGTCGTCGACCCGGCGGGTCAGATCGGTGAACGCCAGGCGGGCCGCCTCGGGGTCCCGGTAGCCCGCGGCGCCCTGCGAGATCAACGCGGATCGGGCCGGGTACTGAAACGTCGTCTTGTGGAAATCCTCGACGTCGGGGCCGAACGTCTCGGTCTCCCGGAAGATCCACGCGCACTGCGCGGGTGTCGTGGCGGCGAACTGCTCGATGTCGACCGGGATCTTGCCGTCCATGCTGGGGATCACGGTGAGGTCCTCGCCCGCCCCGGTGATCGCCCGCATCTGCGGCTGGGTGAGCAGCAGCGCATCGATGTCGACCGGGGAGCGGGAATTTTCGCCCGGGCGTTCGGGCGCCCGCAGCGCGGTGCCGGCGACCGTCTGTGCGCACCCGGCCACCAGCAACGCGGTGAGACACCAGACCGCGGACAACCGGACTGACCTGGGCACGACGCTCCCTCCTGCAAGGAGACTAACGGTTCATCGAGGCCATCGAATAGTGTTGGCCGAGTGAGCGTTTTCGCCGTCGCCACCGGAGTCGGCTCCTGGCCGGGCACCTCGGCCCGGGAGGCGGCGCAGGTCGTGGTCGGGGAACTCGCCGGACTGCCGCATCTGGTGGAGCTGCCGGAGCGGGGGATCGGCGCCGATGTCATCGGCCGGGCGGCCGCGCTGCTCATCGACATCGGGATGGACACGGTGCCGCGCGGCTACCGGGTCGCGTCCCGGCGCACCCGCGTGGTGCGCCGCGCGGTCAGCCTGCTCGACGAGGACCTGGACGCGCTGGAAGAGGCCTGGGAGCGGGCCGGTCTGCGGGGCACGTCACGCTCGGTCAAGGTGCAGGCGCCCGGGCCGATCACGCTGGCCGCCGAGGTCGAGCTGGCCAACGGGCACCGGGCCGTCACCGACACCGGGGCGCTGCGCGATCTGGCCGTGTCCCTGGCCGAGGGGGTGGCCGGGCACTGCGCCGAGCTGGCCCGGCGGTTGGGGTGCCCGGTGGTGGTGCAGTTCGATGAGCCGTCGCTGCCGGCGGCGTCGGCCGGACGGCTCAGCGGCGTGACCGACCTGGACTCGGTGCCGCCGGTCGAGGAGGCGGTCGCGGTCGATCTGCTCGACATCTGTTCGCGCACCGTCGGGGTGCCCGTCGCGGTGCACATCTGTGCACTGGGTATTCCATGGAAGATATTGCAGCGCAGTGCGATCAATGCGATCTCGATCGATCCCGCGACGTTGGCCGAGGCGGATCTGGACGGGCTGGGCGAGTTCCTCGACGCCGGTCGCACGGTGCAGCTGGGCGTGGTGCCGGTGGTGATGCCCGAGCGCCGGCCGGCGGTGGAGGAGATCGCACGGGCGGCCGCCGGGCTCACCGACCGGCTCGGTTTTGCACGGTCGGTGCTGCGGGACCGCATCGGGGTCACCCCCGGGTGCGGGTTGGCCGGCGCCTCCGGGCAGTGGGCGCGCACCGCCGTCGAACTCGCGCGGCGGACCGCCGAGGCGTTGTCCGACGACCCGGAGAACATCTGACCGGCCGAAAAGCTGGGCAACCAGAGGGTTGCCCATCGAGGCGGGCATCGTCTACCGTGATGCGCAACCTGATGGTTGCATGTGAGGAGCGGCGATGAGTTCCGACCGGATCGAGAAGACCGTGCTGCTGAACGCCCCGCTGGACCGGGTCTGGCGCGCGATCGCCGACTCCGACCAGTTCGGCCAGTGGTTCGGGATGCGATTCGACGGACCGTTCGTCGCCGGCGCCACGGTGACCGGGACGCTGACACCGACGACGGTGGACGAGGCGGTGGCCGCCGAACAGGAGCCGTACGCCGGCGTGTCGGACACCTGGGAGATCGTGGCGGTGGAGGCGCCGCGACGGTTGGCGTTCCGCTGGCATCCGGCGGGGCTCGAGGAGGGATCCGAGCTGACCACGCTGGTCGAGTTCACCCTCACCGAGACCCCGGACGGGGTGCTGCTGCGGGTCGTGGAATCCGGTTTCGACGCCTTACCCGCGGACCGGCGGCGGTCGGCCTTCGACGACCACTCCGAGGGCTGGGGCAAGCAGGTGCAACTGGTGAGCCGCTATCTCACGTCCGGTCGACTGCCATGACAGCGACCGATCAGCTGCACCCGGTGTTCCACGCGCTCGGCGACCCCAACCGGATGCGCCTGATCACCCGATTGTGCGACGCCGGGCCGGGTTCGACATCCCAGGTCGCACAGGCGGTCTCGGTGAGCCGCCAGGCCGCGACCAAACACCTGCTGATTCTCGAGGAAGCCGGTCTGGTGCGCAGCGACCGGCGGGGCCGCGAACGCATCTGGCGGATGCAACCGGAGGCGCTCGACGACGCCAGCGAATATCTGGACCGGCTGGCCCGCCGGTGGGACCGCGCTCTCGGCCGGTTGCGGGCTTTCGTCGAAGCTCCCGAACAACCCGACCCCGGCATGTCAGAATGAGCAGTCGAGTCGACGGGCCCGACAGGGTGGCAACCGAACCCCCGCTTGCTGTGCCGGGGCCCAGTGATGGACGAGGACGTGGCCCGAACCGGAGTGCGCGACCTGGCGGCTGTCGTGGCGACGGCCGCCCTGGTGGCGATGGGAGCGGTCCCGGGGGTCGCGCCGGCGGCCGCCGACCGCGGCAAGTCCGACTCACACAGCTCGCATTCGTCCAAGCATTCCGGCGGTAACAAGTCGCAGCACGGCGGCAAGGGCAACAGCGGGCGGAAATCCGGCCCACCGCAGCGCGGCCGCGCGGCGGACCACCGCGGTCAGCAACCGCCCGGATGGTCGCGGGGCCGGTCCGCCGGCGCCCGACCCCCGGCCCAGCAGCAGGGCCGTTCCCAGCCGCCCGGCGCTCAACAGCGCACCGGCGGAAGTCCCGGTGCCGCCCGGACCGGCGATCCGGGAGTCGGGTGGATCGCCGACACCGGCCCGGCCGCAGCCCGGCAGGCGGCCGTGCCGCCTCCGGCTCCGGCCGAACGGTCGCCCTCGCCCGATCGGGCCGCCGGTGCGCAACCCCCGGGCGCGGCCGGTCAGCCCGCGGGCACGGCCCAGGTCAACGGCCAGGATCAGCCGCCCGCGCCCGGCGCGCCCGGCGGCGGAGCGGGACCGGGCGGCGCAGCCGGGCCGGTCGCCGCGCCGCCGGTGCGGATCGGTAACGGCCGTCCCCCGATCACCGGCGGTGTCGGTGACGCGCCCGCCGCGACCGGAACCGGACCGCATCAGGCCCCGGCGGTCGAACCGCCGCCGCCCGCGCCGGCCGGGGCGCCCGCCCCACCGCGCAGCTGGCTGCCGCGCGGCGAGATCCCGGTGCTCAGGCCGTGGACGACCGACGAGCCGGGCCGGGTCGGCGATCCGCGGCTCGGTCTGGCCGGCCTGGTGCTGATCCCGCTGGCCGGCGCCTACCTGGGCTACCGCCAGGCCCGGGCCGCGCAGTCCGCGGAGCGGCTGCGCGGTCCGGTCGGCGTCCGCCGCTGAGGGCCGGTCTCCCGTCAGGCCGGATCCGAGGACTGCTCGTCGAGGATGCGGATCAGCCGGCGGGAGGCGCAGAGCCGATACGACGCGTCGATCAGCTCGCGCACCTCGTCCCAGTCCACCGGCGCCGCGGTCAGGTCCAGCCCCAGCCAGCCGGACGGTCCCATGTACGCGGGATGGAAGAACCGCGGATCCGCCTGCAGCGCAGGACGTTCCGACTCGTCCACCTTGACCAGCACCGAGTGCGGGTACTGTGTCATCTGGCCTGGCCGGATCTTCTGCGAGCCGCCGTACATGGCGAACATCTTGGGCGCGCAGAACACCGGCCGGCCCCAGGAGACCTTCTCGAACGCCTCCGGGAATCCCAGCGCGATGCGGCGCAACTCGGCCAGCCCGGGATCGTCGTCGCGGAACATGATCGGGTGCGGCATAAAGCGAGCGTAGCGGTGTCGGAGGGGTCGGTTAGCCTGCCAGGGTGAGCTCGAAACCAACGTCGGATACCGATCCCGCGCGTGACCCCGGCGTGCCGCCCGACGATCCGGCGGCGGCGCTCGCCGAACAGTCCGAGGCCGGCCCGGACGCCGACCTGCGTCGGCGCTGGCAGGAACTGGCCGATGAGGTCCGCGAGCATCAGTTCCGCTACTACGTGCGGGACGCACCGATCATCTCCGACGCCGAGTTCGACGAGCTGTTCCGGGAGTTGCAGGCACTCGAGGAGGCGCATCCGGAGCTGCGGACACCGGATTCGCCCACGCAACTGGTCGGCGGCGCCGGGTTCACCACCGACTTCGCCCCGGCCGAGCATCTGGAGCGGATGCTCAGCCTGGACAACGTCTTCGCGCCCGAGGAGTTGGCCGCCTGGGCTGAGAGGATCCGCGCCGAGATCGGCGACGACCCGCATTATCTGTGTGAGCTGAAGATCGACGGGGTCGCGCTGTCGTTGGTCTACCGCGACGGCCGGTTGGTGCGCGCGGCCACCCGCGGCGACGGCCGCGTCGGTGAGGACGTCACGCTCAACGCCCGCACCATCGCCGACATCCCGCATCGGCTGAGCGGCACCGCGAGGTATCCGGTGCCCAAGGTGCTGGAGGTGCGGGGGGAGGTGTTCTTCCGGATCGCCGACTTCGAGGAACTCAACGCCGGGCTGGTCGCCGAGGGGAAACCGCCGTTCGCCAACCCGCGCAACAGCGCGGCCGGCTCGCTGCGGCAGAAGAACCCGGCGGTGACCGCCCGGCGCAAGCTGCGGATGATCTGCCACGGGTTCGGCCGGGTGGAGGGTTTCGCACCGGATTCCCTGCACGAGGCGTATCTGGCCTTCAAGGAGTGGGGGCTGCCGGTGTCCGAGCACACCACCGTCGTGCAGGGCCTGCCGGCGGTCGAGGAACGCATCGCCTACTGGGGTGAGCACCGCCACGAGGTCGATCACGAAATCGACGGTGTGGTGGTCAAAGTCGACAAGGTGGCGTTGCAGCGGAGGCTCGGCGCCACCTCGCGGGCGCCGCGCTGGGCGGTCGCCTACAAGTACCCGCCGGAGGAGGCGCAGACCAGACTGCTCGACATCCGGGTCAACGTGGGCCGCACCGGACGGGTCACGCCGTTCGCCTACATGGAGCCGGTGAAGGTGGCGGGGTCGACGGTCAGTCTGGCGACCCTGCACAACGCCGCCGAGGTGAAACGCAAAGGCGTGCTGATCGGCGACACCGTGATGATCCGCAAGGCCGGCGACGTCATCCCGGAAGTGCTCGGGCCGGTGGTGGCGTTGCGGGACGGCACCGAACGCGAGTTCGTGATGCCCACCGAATGCCCGGAGTGCGGCACACCGCTGGCGCCGGAGAAGGAAGGCGACGCCGACATCCGGTGTCCGAACTCGCGCAGCTGCCCGGCGCAGTTGCGGGAGCGGGTGTTCCACGTGGCCTCCCGGGGCGCGCTGGACATCGAGGGGCTCGGCTATGAGGCAGCCACCGCGCTGCTGGAGGCCGGGGTGATCGCCGACGAGGGCGACCTGTTCGACCTGACCGAGGACGATCTGCTGCGCACCGAATTCTTCACCACCAAGAACGGTGCGTTGTCCGCCAACGGGAAACGGCTGCTGGCCAACATCGCCAAGGCCCGCAACCAACCGCTGTGGCGGGTGCTGGTGGCGCTGTCGATCCGGCACGTCGGCCCGACCGCGGCACGCGCGCTGGCCACCGAATTCGGCAGTCTGGACGCCATCATCGCGGCATCCGAGCAGGAACTGGCCGCGGTCGACGGTGTGGGCCCCACCATCGCCGCCGCGGTCAAGGAATGGTTCACCGTCGACTGGCACCGCACGATCGTCGACAAATGGCGGGCGGCCGGGGTGCGGATGGCCGATGAGCGCGACACCAGCATCGAACGCACACTGGAAGGTGTGACCGTCGTGGTCACCGGGTCGTTGACCGGATTCTCCCGCGACGAGGCCAAGGAGGCGATCATCGCCCGCGGTGGAAAGGCGTCCGGGTCGGTGTCGAAGAAGACCGACTTCGTGGTGGCCGGCGACTCGCCCGGATCCAAGTACGACAAGGCGGTCGAACTGGGGGTCCCGATCCTCGACGAGGACGGTTTCCGCCGGCTGCTGGCCGAAGGGCCGGCGGGCATCTGACCGGGCCGGTTTTCGGATCGGTGGGCCGGTGAGAAGCGGACCGGGGCCGGCCGTGCTAATTTGCCAGACTGGGCGTAGTGCCGGATTCGCGCATGCTGGCCCGGAAATTGGTGTCGGTGCGGTCGGCGTAGCAACGTTAGAATTCCTCCGGCGCCGGCTTCGCCGTCGGTGCCGTGCCGCATCCGACGGTGGACAGATGAGACGAGGTTTGTCGTGGTCGACAAACCACGGCGGGGAGAATCGATGTGACGAATTGGACCGGTGGCGGCGATTTCGGTGGTCCCAATCCGATCGGCGGCGACCCGAGCGGGGGTCAGCCCGGCGGGGGATGGGGTGCGCCCCCTCCGCCGCCGACGCAATGGACACCCGAACAACCGCCGCAATGGGGCAATCCGCAACAGCCCGGCTTCCCGCCGCCCGGTCCGCAACAGTTCGGTCCCGCCCAGCCGGGCTGGGGCGGGCAGTGGGGCCAACCGCCACCCCCGGACGGCCCGAAACGCAACCGTAAAGCCCTGCTGGTCACGCTCGGCGCCGGCGCCGCGGTGCTGGTGGTGCTCGTGGTCGTCGGCGTCATCGCGCTCAGCGGCCTCGGTGGCAGCGGCGACGGCGGTTCCAGCCGGTCGGCGGGCGCCGCGGTGCAGGGCTATCTCGAGGCGCTGGCCCGCGGCGACGCCGAGGCGGCGTTGAGCTACGGGGCCGGGGAACCGGCCTCCAAGGAGTTGCTGACCGACGAGATCCTCAAGTCGCAGATCGAGAAGATGCCGATCAGCAACATCCGCATCCTCAGCGACGATTCGGACAACGGCGTCGGATTCGGAAAAGTACACGCCACCGTCAATTTCGGCGATCAGGTCTCCGATGTCACCTTCCTGATGAAGAAGTCCGGCAACGTCTGGAAGCTCGACTCGGCGGCCGTCCGGTTGGACCTGTCGACCCAGGCGTCGAGCAACCGCGCGATGAGCACCCTCACCGTGTTCGGCAAGACGGTCGGCGACTCGGTGCTGTATCTGTTCCCGGGGTACATCGAATGGGGCACCAACAACAAGAACGTCACGGCGCAAGGGCAGCCGCTACTGCTCGACGCCCTGACCGGGTACGCGGGCGGCTCGGCGCCGAAGATCGTCCTGAGTGATTCCGCCCGGAAATCCATCACCTCCGCGGTGCGGTCCTACCTCGACGAGTGCGCGCGGTCGAAGTCGCTCTCGCCGGAGGGATGCCCGCAGCGAGCGTTCGAGTACGGCGCCGTCGACGGCACGGTGACCTGGCACGCGCCCGGCACCGACAACCTGCAGATCTCGTTCGACGGCTACAGCATGGAGGCCCGGGTGACGCTCAACGGGCAGTTCCCCTACACGGTGCAGGGCCGCGACGGGGCCCCGATCAACGGATCGGACCACTTCATGTTGTACGGCAGAGCCGATCTCAACCAGACACCGCCGGTGCTGAAATGGAACTGACCGAACGCGTCGTTCGGCCGCCGGGCGTCGCCGGAGCCCGCCCCCAGCCGAATCAACAGGAGATCGAGCACGCCCACCGCTTCATCAACGCGGTCACACAGGCGTTCAGCACCAAGGTCGTCGGCCAGGAGAATCTCCGCGAATCGCTGCTGATCGGCTTGCTCACCGGCGGGCACATCCTGCTGGAAAGCGTTCCCGGCCTGGCGAAGACCACCGCGGCGCGTGCGGTCGCCGACGCCATCTCGGGAACGTTCCAGCGCATCCAGTGCACACCGGACCTGTTGCCCAGCGACATCATCGGCACCCAGATCTTCGATTCGGCGACGAGTTCCTTTGTCACCCAACTCGGTCCGGTGCATGCCAACATCGTGCTGCTCGACGAGATCAACCGGTCCAGCGCCAAGACGCAGAGCGCGATGCTCGAGGCCATGGAGGAACGGCAGACCACGATCGCCGGTGAGCTGCACCCGATCCCGGAACCGTTCGTGGTGATCGCGACGCAGAACCCGGTGGACCAGGAGGGCACCTATCCGCTGTCGGAGGCCCAGACCGACCGGTTCATGCTCAAGGACATCCTCGACTACCCCTCCCCGCAACAGGAGGCCGAGGTCATCTTCCGGATGGACGCCGGGGTGTACAACCGCAACCAGCCGACACCGCCGGTGGTGGGGCTCGAGGACATGCGCCGGCTGCAGGAACTCGTCGGCCGGATCCACCTGGACCCGGTGCTGGTGCACTACGTCACCCAGTTGGTGCACGTCACCCGCAACCCGCAGCAGTACCTGCCGCAACAGCTGGCCAGGCTGGTGCAGTACGGCGCCAGCCCGCGGGCCACCATCGCGTTCTGTCGTTCGGCACGCGCCGTCGCCCTGCTGCAGGGCCGTAATCACGTGCTGCCGGACGATATTCAGCGGGTGGCCCACCGGGTGTTGCGCCACCGGCTGATCCTGGGCTTCGAGGCGATGCGGCTCAACGTCACCCCGGAGATGGTGATCGACGCTGTGCTGCAGTCCGTTCGGGTGCCCTGACCGTCATGGGCAGGTACCTCAATCGGGCCCGGTTGCACTTCGGCACCGACACCAGGGGGATGCTCGAGGGTGGGCGGTATGCGCTGGTGTACACCCGCAGCCTCGAACTCGACGACCTGCGGCCGTACGTGCCCGGCGACGATGTCCGCGACATCGACTGGAAGGCCTCCGCTCGGGCGGGCGCCGTCCTGATCAAACGGTTCGTCTCCGAACGGCACCACAAGATCCTGCTGGTCGCTGACGCCGGGCGGAACATGTCGGCGCTGACGCCGACGGGCGAGGTCAAACGCGAGGTGGCGGTTGATGTCATGGGCGCGGTCGGGCTGATCTCGATGGGCCGCAGCGACGAGATCGGGATGGTGTACGGCGATTCCCGCGGCTCGGTGAACACGCGCAACCGGCGCGGCGAGACCCATATCGAAAGCATCCTGGAGGACTTCTACATCCACAGCCTCGGCGACGTCGGGACCAGCGACATCACCACCCAGCTGGAGTATGTGGCGCGCGCCCACCGCCGGCGGCTGCTGCTGGTCGTGGTCTCCGACGAGCCCGAGGTCACCCCGCGGTTGGACGAGGTCCTCACACAGCTCATCGGCCAGCACGAGATGGTCTGGCTGATGATCACCGACATGCCCGCCGTCGGCGCCGACGAAGGGGAGCACGACGGGTACGACGTGGCCACCGGCAGATTCGTGCTCAACGGCACCGTGCTGGGGCCGCGGGTGGTGGCCGCCTACCGCGCCGCCGAACAGCAGCGCGCGGCACAACTGGATGCCTTCCTCACCTCACACGAGGTCTGCTTCACCCGGATAGCCGGCAGCGCCGAGATCCGCGACCGGCTCGTCGAGGTCAGCGAGGTGTACAGCAGTGCCGTCCGATGATCTGTTGCGCTTCATCGGGAGCCCGTTGCCGTTCTCGTCGTGGTGGCTGTGGGCCGGTGTCATCATCGTCGTCGCGGTGATCGCCTGGTGCGCGGCCGTGTACGTCTGGACCCTGCCGCCGGCGCGGCTGCGGACCCTGCCGCTGCTGAACAGGCTGCACACCGCGCTGGTGCGGCGGCGATTCGCCCGGGCGGTCCGGCGCACCCGCGAACACTATCTGGCCGGCGGGCTGTCGGCCGCCCAGGCCGGGGCGCAGGTCAGCCGGACGCTGCGCAGTTTCCTGTACGTGTCGACCGGGGTGCGGGCGCAGTACCTGCATGTCGGCGCGATCGCGGCGGGTCCGCTGGCGCCGGCGCGTCCGTTGTTCGACGCGCTCAACGACATCCAGTTCAATCGGACGGCGCGCTCGGACTTCGCCGCGGTCAGTGACTCCGCCGAGGAGTTCATCCGGTCATGGAACTGAAGTGGTGGCCCCTGATCGTCGCCGGGCTGGTCTGCCTGGCCGTGTGCGCCGCCGCGGCCGCGCTGGTGCCGATGGCCAAGGTGCAGCGCACCCTACGCCCGCTGGCCAACGTCGACCGCCTGACCAGGCTGCCGGAATACGCGCGGGTGTACCGCATCTACTTCATCTCGATGGTGATCACCGGAGCGCTGTTGCTGGCCACCTTCGCGGCCGCGCTGGTGGTCAGTGCCCGGCCGGTCGGGTCGTCGCTGACCACCAAGGAGTTCGAGGCGGAGCACCCCCAGGACATCATGCTCTGCGTCGGCGAGCCGCTCACCGATCCCACCACCGCCGACTTCCTGAACTACTTCGCCGGGCAGGCGAAGTCCTACGAGACCGAGCGGATCGGGTTGACCTCCCCGACATTGCGGGTGGTGCCGATGACCCGGGATCACACCTTCGCGTCCGAGCAGTTCGAGTACTTCGCTCAGATGGCCCGCATCCAGCAGGATCTCGACACCAATCGGGACGTCTCCGAGACCGAACGCTCCGAACTGCAGCTGGGCATCGACAAGTTCAACCAGTCGATCGACTACGTCGACTATTCACGCAGCCTCGAGGACATCCTGGCGCTGTGCCTGACCGGATTCCCGTCGTTCGAGGGCAAGGGTAAGCAGCGCCGCTCGCTGGTGTACCTCGGCTACAGCCAGTTTCGCTCGCCGGCCGAGGAACGCCGGTCGCTGTTCACCGAACAGTCGGTCAAGGACATGGCCACCGCGGCGGGCGTGCAGATCAACGCGATCTCCCGGTCCGACGTCGCCGCGACCTCACCGGAGGGCAACGACCGGCTTCGATCCATCGTCGACACCACCGGTGGGACATTCTCGCTGTACAACCCGGCCGGCACCGCCGGTGACAGCTCGGCCGGGACGCTGTCCCGGATCCTCGACCGGATCCAGGACAATCCACCGGAGGTGGTGCTGCCCAGCGGCAAGACGGTGACGAGCCAGTCGTGGGACTCCCCGCAGCGCGCGTTGACCGTCGCGGTCGCGATGGCGGCGCTGCTGTGTCTGTCCCTGGCGGTGCTGCGCCGATGACCTACCAACCCGTACTCGCCCCGGTGGTGCTGATCGCGATCGCGATCGGGCTGATCCTCGTCCGGATGGTCGGGTTGTACCGGGCGCTGGTCCGGACCGGCACCGGCCACTACCGCACGATGGTGTTGCGGTGGGGCGGGCTGACCCTGGCGGTGCTGGCCCTGGTCTTCGCCGCCACCCGGCCCGGATTCGACCTGGACGACGGCGAACCGCCCGATCAGCGGCCGAAAGCGGTGGCGCTGGACCCCAACCTCAACGTCTTCTTCGTGGTGGACCGGTCGGTCGACTCCCGGGTGGAGGATTACGGCGACCGGGAGTCCCGGATGGCCGGCATCCGTGCCGACATGGAGGCGCTGGTGAACGAGTTCCCCCGGGCCCGTTTCGCGCTGATCTCGTTCGCCGCCAAGGCATCGCTGGAATGGCCGCTCTCCGACGACTCCTGGAGCCTGGTGTCGAAGATCAGAGGATTGTCGCCGTACACCCTGGTCGCTCCCGACGCGATGGTACGGGTCGACCCGGCCGCCGCCCGCGAGGTGCTGGGCCGGCAGTTGCGGCAGGCGTCCGAACTGTTTCCCGAGTCGAAGAACCTGGTGTTCTATCTCGGTGAGGGCGGCCCGGGCAGCCGGGTGCGGGACACGTCCTTCGACGACATCCCCGACGGCGCCATCGCCGGCGGAGCGGTGCTCGGTTACGGCACCGACGCCGGTGGCCCGATCCCGCAGGGCTGGATCGACGGTAACAAGGTGTACTTCAGCGACCCCGCCACCAACGCACCGGCGAACTCCGCCATCGACGAGAGCCGGCTCAAGCAGATCGCGTCGGACCTCGGGGTGCCCTATCTCCACCGTGCCGCCGGGCAGTCCATCACCCCGGCGGTGCCTGCGGTGGAGTCGGCGAGTCCGGAGTCCGACGACGATCTGCACGGATCGAAGTTCGTCGAACGCCGGGAGCTGTATTGGATCTTCTCACTGCTCGCGTCGGTCCTCGTGCTGGTGGAGATCGTGTTGACAATCCGTGAGTTCCGGCGTAACCGCATGTCGCGCATGAGAGTTCAGACATGATGTTGATGAAGCGGCCGGCCGCGGCGGTGCGGGGCGTGCTGAACCGGATGCGAGCCACCTACCGGCACGGACCGTCCCGGCTGCGGCTGCGCTGGCGGCTGTACGCGGTCTCGGCGCCCCTGATCGTCGTGCTGCTCGCGGTCGCGGCGAAGATGATCAGCGTGGTGCTGGTGGGCAATTCGGCGATCGCCGATTTCGACCGGCACGACATCGAGTCCCTGCGCGGCGATGTCGCGATGCTCGAGTTCGTCAACGTGATCGACCCGGCGAAGACCTCGTTCGCCAACGCCGATCTGTTGGTCCTGGAAGGCCGGCTGGACGACGCTGAGGCGAAGTTCCGGGAGTCGCTGACCCGCACCGACCACGGCGCTTCGTGCCCGGCCCGGGTGAACTTGGAGCTGGTGCAGGAAACGTTGGGCGACATCGCGACCCGCAGTGGGCGCAAGGACGACGCCGAGCGGTGGTACCGCAGCGCGATCGGGGTGGTCAACGACGCGCCGCCGGCATGCTTCGCCGACAACGACGATCCGAACGAGGATCGCCGCGCCATCCGTCACGAGGCGTTGCCGCGGCTGGAGCAGAAACTGGCGAACCTGCGGCGGCCGCCGGAACCGCCACCGCCGCCGCCGAATCCGATCGACCCGCCACCCCCGCCGACCTCGTTGACCCAGATGACGTCGGCGCCGCCGTTGCCGCACCTCGGCCCCGCGCCGGACGGTGCGGGGGCCGGTGACGGCGCCGAGCGAGCGCCGCAGTCGGGGGAGGGCGCAGATCAGGCCCCACAACCGCGGGAGGGTAGCGACCAAGCACCGCAACCGGGGGAGGGTGCCGATGAGGCTCCCCGGCCGGGGGACGGATCCGCGGAGGCGCCGCGACCGGAGGATGGGGAGGGACCCCAGCCCAGGGCCCAGCCGCCCCTGCCCGGGCCGAACATGCCCGCGCCGCCCACCGCGCGGGGCGGGGAGGGACCGGTGGTCGGGCCCGAAGGCGGGGACATCGACGTGCTGAACCCGGTGTCACCGGACCGGCTGCCGTCCGTCGGCGGCGGTGGCCCGCCGGGACAGGAACTCGGCATCGGTGACGGCGATCCGCTGGAGCAGCTGCGCAAACTGCTCGACAACGCCAACGCGCACGGCGACAACCGCGAGTGACCCGGATCGGTCACTGCCAGCCACGCCGGATGTCGTCCACCACCCGGGGCCGATCCAGGGTGGAGGGTTCCAGTGTGAGAGGCGGACGGTCCTTGCCGAACACGGTGGCGGCGTCCAGAACTCGCTGATCCAAGAACCGCAGCTCCGGGGCGTTGGCCGGCACGGTGGGCCGCGGCGGCTCGGTGCCACGGGTCGCCAGCACGAAACCCCAGTCGCCGAAGGTGGGGACGTGCACGTGGTACGGCGTGACCGCGTACCCGGCGGATGCGATCGTCGAAACGGTGCGCCAGAACGCCGTCGGCGTCGAATAGGGGCTGCCGGCCTGAACCACCATGCGCCCGCCGGGCGCGAGCGCACGGGTGACGAGCGCATAGAACTCGGTCGAGTAGAGCCGGCCCAGCACCGGGGTGTCCGGATCGGGCAGATCGACGATCACCGCGTCGAATCCACCGGGCGGACGCAGATCCGGCGGCGGTTCACGCAGCCACCGCATCGCATCGTCGGTGACGACCGTGACCCGGGGATCGTCCAGCGCGCCGCCGTTGACCGGGCGTAACGTGGTGCGCGCCAACTCGATCACCGCCGAGTCGAGTTCGACCTGCACGATGCTGTCGATGTCGGGGTAGCGCAGCAGCTCCCGTGCCGCCAGACCGTCGCCACCGCCGAGGATCAGCACCGAGCGGGTCGACTCGTCGAGCGCCGGATGCACCAGACTCTCGGTGTAGCGGTGCTCGTCGCGGGTCGAGAACTGCAGGCCGCCATCCAGATACAGCCGCAGATCCGCGCCCCGCCGGGTGATCACGATCTCCTGATACGGCGACCGCTCGTAGGCGATGATCGGATCGGCGTAGAGCCGCTGCCGGCTGGTGGTCTCGATACCGTCGGCGCGCACCAGCAGCGTGGTGAGCAGGGTCAGTGCCGCGGCGAGGACCCCCAGCGCGGCGGCGAGCTGGCGGCCACTGATGATGTGCCGCAACAGGAACACCGCGACCACGGCGGCCGCGGTGAGGTTGATCACGCCGGTGACCGCGGCGCCCCGGATCATGCCGAGCTGGGGCAGCAGGAGGAACGGCCAGGACAGCCCGCCGATCAGCGCGCCCAGATAGTCGGCGGCGTTGAGGTTGGCCAGCACCCGGCCGGTGTCGGCGGCGCCGGCGACACGGCCGCGCTGCAGCAGTGTCATCAGCAGCGGCACCTCGGCGCCGACCAGGCATCCGATCAGCGCGGTGCCCACCACCAGCACCCACAGTGAACCGCCGATGAACACGAACGCGAGGTACAGCGCCGCGGCCGAGAGCCCGCCGATGATCCCGAGCAGTGTCTCCACCGCGATGAACGTGATGGCGGCGTGCCCGAGCAGTGGTTTGACCAGCAGGGCGCCGGCGCCCAACGCCGCCACGTAACCCGCCACGATCAACGAGGTGGCGACGATGCCGCCGCCGTGCACGCTCGCCGACAGGGTGAGCAGCGCGAGTTCATAGATCAGTCCGCAGGCCGCGCAGGCCGCCACCGCGGCCAGCAGCAGCGCCCGCCAGCGCCGCGTGGACCCGGCGGCGCCCGGCGTCCCGGCGGAGAGGGTCCTGCCGAGCGTCACCGCACGACCCGGGTCGGCACGGCTCGAGTCACGACAGGGCGGCTGCGTTCACCGCGCCGACTGCCACCAGCACCACCGCGGTGGCGATCGCCGCCGGATGCAGACGTTCCTCGGCGATGAGGTCCCGGAACCGGCCGGGCACCACCACCTCCAGCACGACCAGCGCCGCGCCCTGCAGCGCGACGCCGATGAGCCCGTACACCGCGGCGTCGACGAGGCCCTGCCCGAGTTCGTTCGAGCTGGCGACGATGGTGCTGACCACCACCGTGGCGAGCGCGATGTACATCCCGGTGGCGACGGCGACCGCGTTCGGCCGGCGTTCGACGAACACCAACCGGCGCAGGTTTCCGGGGGTCAACAGGTCCACCGTGACGAAACCGGCTGCCAGCACGGCGACTCCGACCAGGAAGTAGAGAATCGCAGCCACCACGTTCTGGGCGAGGTACTCACCGCTGATGGTTCCGAACTCGACGGCGGCGGTGTTCATGGCTTCTCCTTCGTGAGTGAGTCCTGTGCGTCGGGTGTGCCGTGTGGCGTCACTTCCCCCCACCCGGGCCGCCCGGGCTGCCGCCCGATCCGCCCGACGGGGCTCCGGGATAGAAACCGGGGCCGAGGAAGATGAAGGCGCCGCCGCTGTATCTGCTGCCGCGGACGTCTTCGACCTGAATGGCGCAGGGCCGGTTGCCGTCCGGTCCGACGATCACGATGTCGTCGTCGTAGCGCAGATACTCGCTGCCGCGGTCGCTGGCCTGGGCCTCGGGCCGCTGATAATCGACCAGCCGGGCGGCCACCGAGGCGGGGCTGTCGGTGCACCGGTACTTGGTGACCTCGGCGCCATGCGAGTAGGCGGCGTAGTTCTCGGCGATGTGGGTCCGGATGTCCTTGGATTTCAACGAGATTCCCAGCATCAGGCAAACCAGCCCGGCAATGGCGAGCGCTCCGGACAGCAGATACAGGCGGGTGCTGCTGCTCATGGTGTCCACCGGCTGCTGGTGTAGACCACCGTTCCGCCCTCCGCCGCCGGATACAGATGCCAGGTCCGCCAACGCCATCCGGCGCCGTCCGGCCGAGCGGTCAGCACGGTGAGTGCGGCGTCGTCACCGGGAAACGCACCGCCGAGCCATGCGGGATCGCGGGCGCAGCGGTCGCGCAGTTCCCGCGCGAGCTCGCGGAACGATGTCTCGTCGGCTCTGCTCGTCCGCGACTCGAGGCGGTAGCCCGCGGCTTCGGCGCGGCCCGGCAGGGCGCCGCCGTAGCTGTGCGCTGCACACGAAACCTGTTCGGAGAAAAGGGTTCCGGCGCCTCCGTCGGCTTCCACGGTGACGACGTGGGATGCGCCCAGCACACCCAGCCGCAGCTCACCTCCGCGTGGGTGGCGGAGCCGCCAGCCGGCCAGCGGCCGGGGCGCGGGCGCGTTGAGCGCCAGGCCGAGTGCCTCCCCGCTGACATCGGTCGGCGTGACGGCGAGTTCGAAGAACGGCAACGACAGTCCTCGCAGGTCCTAGCGGTGGGGTTCGGGGGGTGGCGCCGGATAGACGGTCAGCTCGCCCGGTGACACCTCACGGCCGAGCGACACCTCCCAGGCCATGCCCGGGGCCCAGCGCTCGAATCCGAGGAACGTCTGCTCTCGGTCGTCGGCGTAATCGACGTAGTCCATGTCGCCGCCGGCGGGCAGCCCGGTGGTGCCCTCGGTGGTGTACGACGCCCGGCCGCGTTCGGTCGGTGTGAACGTCACCCCGTCCACCACGTGGGTGCCGTTGGGCTGCAGATCCAGATCGTGGCGGCGCTGCCACATCGCCAGCTGGAGGCGGCCCTCGTCCTCCTCGACGCTGAACCAGACCGGCTCGGTGCCACCGCCCTCCAACAGGTGCTCCCACCAGACGAACGGGCCCTCGCGCAGGGTGACCGAACCGCGCACGACGTAGTCGACCCCGCCGTAGCTGACGATGGCGCCGGGACCGATCTGCCGCGGTCCGAAGGACTGCGTGGCGCCGAACGCCAGCGGATCCTGGCGCTGCGCCGGCGGACGGGACCCGCGGGCCTGGTCCCGCGCCTTGACGAAGACCACGATCGCGGCGATGAACAGGCCGATGGCCACCAAGATCAGCAGCGTTTCCACGCGCGCCCTTCCGTCGGGGGTCCCGTGAGCAGTGGTCGGTCTCGCACCCGACGGTAACAGCAGTCAGTGCAGCAGCGTCGCCACGATTCCGGCCAGGTACCCCAGCCGCGCCACCTCGGACGGCCGGAACGCCGGTCCGCCCGGACGGCCCAGCACCACGGCGGTGTGCGGATCCCCCAGCGGCGCCGCGGCCAGCGTGGTGTCCATATCGCGCCACACCTGCGGCACCCAGGAGGCGGTCTCGTCCAACACGGTGGGACGGTCCAGCGGCAGGAACGGCGCGTTGCCGGCCCGGGTCTCCGGGGCGCTGGGGCTGCCGACCACGCGATGCACCTCGCCGTCCTCCTCGCGAAGCACGGTGCACCACCCGACCCGCAGCACCCGGGGCGCCTCGTCGACGAGCACCTGCAGCTTCCCGGTCCGCCCGGGCGCGGCCGCGATGTGGTCGATCAGCTCGAGTTCCCGGTGCGCCTCCAGCAGCCCGGTGTACGGGCGGATGCTGTCGACGTGGATGCCGGTGAGGTTCTCGGCGGCGGTGATCAGCATGTCCGGCATCGCCCCGGCGGGAAGATCGACGACCAGGTCGTCGATGGCATAGCCGCCGCTGCGCTCGACGACGTCAAGCGACAGGATGTCGGCACCGACCGCCCCCAGCGCCACCGCGAGGGCGCCCAGGCTGCCCGGCCGGTCCTCCAGCTGGACCCGTAACAGATACGAAGTCACGCGCACACTGTGACACAGGAGGCGGCTTCCGGCACTCCGGCGGACCGCCGCTGACCGCTTCTCATCCGGCGCGACTAGGCTGCTCATACGTGTCACAGATCTCCCGCGACGAGGTGTCTCATCTGGCCCGGTTGGCCAGGCTCGCGTTGACCGAGGACGAGCTCGACAGCTTCGCCGGTCAGCTGGACGCGATCCTGGAGCATGTCGGACGGATTCAGGCCGTCGACGTCACCGGTGTCGAGCCGACCGACAACCCGCTCAAAGCTGTCAACGTGTTCCGCCCGGACGTGGTGCAGCCCAGCCTGTCGCAGCAGGACGCGCTGGCGGGCGCACCCGAGGTCCAGGACGGTCAGTTCGCGGTTCCGCGCATCCTGGGGGAGCCTGAATGAGCCAGGGGAAGAGCACTGATGACCTGATCCGGTTGGACGCCGCCACGCTGGGGGCGAAGATCGCGGCGAAGGAGATCTCGTCCACCGAGCTGACCCAGGCCTGCCTGGATCGCATCGCCGCGACCGACGACCGGTACAACGCGTTCCTGCACGTCGCCGCCAACAAGGCGTTGAGCGCGGCGGCGCGGGTGGACGCCGCGGTCGCCGCCGGTGAGGAGTTGCCGTCCCCGCTGGCCGGGGTGCCGTTGGCGCTCAAGGACGTCTTCACCACCATCGACATGCCCACCACCTGCGGATCGAAGATCCTCGACGGGTGGCAGGCCCCGTACGACGCCACGGTGACGGTGGCGCTGCGGGCGGCGGGCATCCCGATCCTGGGCAAGACCAACCTGGACGAGTTCGCGATGGGCTCGTCCACCGAGAACTCCGCGTTCGGTCCCACCCGCAACCCCTGGGACGTCAACCGGGTGCCGGGTGGTTCCGGGGGTGGCAGCGCGGCGGCGCTGGCGGCGTTCCAGGCCCCGCTGGCCATCGGCAGCGACACCGGCGGGTCGATCCGCCAGCCGGCGGCGCTGACCGCGACGGTCGGGGTCAAGCCCACCTACGGCACGGTGTCCCGCTACGGGCTGGTGGCCTGCGCGTCCTCCCTGGATCAGGGCGGACCGTGCGGGCGCACGGTGCTCGACACGGCGCTGCTGCATCAGGTGATCGCCGGGCACGACGCGAAGGACTCCACCTCGCTGACCGCACCGGTGCCCGACGTGGTCGCCGCGGCCCGCGCCGGCGCCTCCGGTGACCTCAAGGGGGTGCGTGTCGGTGTGGTGCGCCAGCTGCGCGGGGAGGGTATCCAGCCCGGGGTGCTGGCATCGTTCGACGCCGCGGTCGAGCAGCTCGCCGCGCTGGGCGCCGAGGTCATCGAGGTGGACTGCCCCAACATCGACCACGCGCTGGCCGCGTACTACCTGATCATGCCGTCGGAGGTTTCCAGCAACCTGGCCCGGTTCGACGCGATGCGCTACGGGCTGCGGGTCGGCGACGACGGCACCCGCAGCGCCGAGGAGGTGATGGCGCTGACCCGCGCGGCGGGATTCGGACCGGAAGTCAAGCGCCGCATCATGATCGGCACCTACGCGCTGTCGGCCGGCTATTACGACGCGTACTACAACCAGGCGCAGAAGGTCCGCACCCTGGTCGCCCGCGACTTCGACGCGGCGTACGAGAAGGTCGACGTGCTGGTGTCGCCGACCACGCCGACCACCGCCTTCCCGCTCGGGGAGAAGGTCGACGATCCGTTGGCGATGTACCTGTTCGATCTGTGCACGCTGCCGTTGAACCTGGCCGGGCACTGCGGCATGTCGGTGCCGTCCGGGTTGTCGCCGGATGACAATCTGCCGGTCGGGCTGCAGATCATGGCGCCGGCGCTGGCCGACGATCGGCTGTACCGGGTCGGCGCGGCCTACGAGGCTGCGCGCGGACCCCTTCCGGCAGCGGTCTGAGCCCCGGCGGGTGCATCAGACCTCGTCGGCGGTCGCGGTACCGACGTATGAGCGGGCAAGATTGAGCTCATGCGTATCGGAGTGCTCACCGGAGGGGGCGACTGCCCCGGACTGAACGCGGTCATCAGGGCGGTGGTTCGCACCTGCGACGTCCGATACGGCTCGTCGGTGGTGGGGTTCCGCGACGGTTGGCGGGGGCTGTTGGAGAACCGGCGGGTGCAACTGCGCAACGACGACCGCAACGACCGGCTGCTGGCCAAGGGTGGCACCATCCTGGGCACCGCCCGGGTGCATCCCGAGAAGCTGCGTGCCGGGCTGGACCAGATCAAACAGACCCTCGACGAGAACGGCATCGACGTGCTCATCCCGATCGGCGGGGAGGGCACGCTCACCGCAGCGCGCTGGTTGTCCGACGAGAACGTCCCGGTGGTCGGGGTGCCGAAGACCATCGACAACGACATCGACTGCACCGACCAGACATTCGGCCACGACACCGCGGTGACCGTGGCGAGCGAGGCGATCGACCGGTTGCACAGCACCGCCGAGTCCCATCAGCGGGTGATGCTCGTCGAGGTGATGGGCCGGCATGCGGGATGGATCGCGCTGAACGCCGGGCTGGCCTCCGGAGCCCACCTGATCCTCATCCCCGAGCAGCCGTTCGATGTCGAGGAGGTGTGCCGGCTGATCAGACAGCGGTTCGTGCGCGGGGATTCGCACTTCATCTGCGTGGTCGCCGAGGGCGCCAAACCGGCACCCGGGTCGATGCAGTTGCGGGAGGGCGGCGTCGACGAGTTCGGTCACGAGCGGTTCACCGGGGTGGCCCAGCAGCTGGCGCTGGAGGTGGAGAAGCGCATCAACAAGGAGGTGCGGGTGACCGTACTGGGGCATGTGCAGCGCGGCGGCACCCCCACGGCGTTCGACCGGGTGCTGGCCACCCGGTTCGGGGTGAACGCCGCCGACGCCGCGCACGCCGGCGAGTACGGGATGATGGTCGCGCTGCGGGGCCAGGAGATCGTGCGGGTGTCCTTGGCGGACGCGACCCGCAACCTCAAGCTGGTGCCGCAGAGCCGTTACGACGACGCCGCCGAGTTCTTCGGCTGAGCGTGGGCGGTGCGGCGCCGGGAGTCATCCGGTCTTGACGGCCTCGCGGCGCACCATCTGCCAGATGGTGGGGGTGTGCTCGACGGTCGAGACGACGACCGTCTTCCCGGTGCCGTCGGAGCTGCCGGCCAGCCGGGTCATGTAGTCCGCCAGGTCGATCCGCGCGGTGAACATGCCCACCGGTTCCACTTCGCCCGCGACGTAATCCGTCGGTTCCGCGAGATCGAACAGTCCTGAGGGCCGCACGATCGTCCAGTCCAGCCCGCTGCCCCGCACGATCGACTCCATGCGCCGCTGATCGTCGTAGGTGCTCTTCCCGATGGTGCGGGTGATGACGGGATTCTTGGGCGCAAGCCTCGGACTTTAGTCCGGGGTGAGCCCATCCTGTTTGTCGCCGGGCGTAGCCCGGCGGTCAGAGTGGCCGCGCTTGGCCGTCGATGTACTGCTTGATGATCGATAGTGGTGCGCCGCCGCAGGAGACGACGAAGTAGGACGGCGACCAGAGGTGCCCGCGCATTCGCGCACGGACACACGCGCCGGTGTACTCGCGGCGGACCGCGTACGCGGTGCGGCCTTTGAGGCGCTGGACCAGGGTGGAGATCGCCAGCGCGGGCGGGTAGGCGACCAAGAGGTGGACGTGGTCGGCTTCGCCGTTGAACTCGACCAGATCGGCGCCGAGCTCGTCGCACGCGCCGCGCATGGTGTGTTGGGTGAAGGTGAGCATGTCATCGGTGAACACCTTGCGGCGGTATTTGGTCACGAACACCAGGTGGGCGTGGAGCAAGGAAACGCTGTGCCGGGCGCGGCGATAGGCCGGTGTTGTCATAGGTGCGCCTTACAGTCGTGGGTGTGCAGATGCGTTATCGGTATCGCATTGAACCGACACCGGCCCAGCAGGAGATGTTGGCGCGGGTGTTCGGCTGTTGCCGGGTGGTGTTCAACGACGCGCTGCGGATCCGGGATCAGGCGTATCAGGCCGGGGTGAAACTGTCCGACAGTGAGATTCAGCGTCGGGTGATCACCGCAGCCAAAAGGACTGAAGAGCGGGTCTGGCTGGCTGAGGTGCCCAGTGTGGCGTTGGTGCAGTCGGTCAACGATTCCCGGCGGGCGTGGCGTAACTTCTTCGACTCGGCTACCGGAAAACGCCGCGGCCGGAAAGTGGGCCGTCCGCGGTTCAAGTCCCGCAAGGACCATCGCCAGTCGTTTCGGCTCACCCGTAACGGCTTCTCGGTCCGCGACAACGGCCGGCTCTTTGTGGCCAAGGTCGGCGAAGTGCGGGTGCGCTGGTCGCGGGAGCTGCCGTCGACGCCCTCTTCGGTCACGATCATCCGGGAACCCGACGGGCACTTCTACGCCAGCTTCGTCGTCGACGTCGCGGCCACACCGCTGCCGGTAGTCGACCGGGAGGCCGGCGTGGATGTCGGGATCGCCCGGTTGGCCACGGTGGCCACCACCGACGGCCATCGAATCGATATCGGCAACCCGAAGCATTTGGGCCGCAAACTACGCAAGTTGCGTCGGTTGGAGCGGGAGAAGTCCCGCCGGCAGAAAGGATCAGCCAACAGGGCCAAGACGCGGCGCAAGGTCGCCATCGCGCACAACGAGGTTGCTCGTGCTCGGCGGGACTATCACCACAAGCAGGCTTTGGCGTTGGTTCGCGAGAATCAAGTGATCCACGTCGAGGACCTCAACATCGCTGGGATGGTCCGCAATCGCCGGCTGGCACGTGCAATCAGTGATGCCGGGTGGGGGCAGTTCGTGAAGATCATCGGCGAGAAAGCCGACCACTACGGGCGCACCGTGCGCACCGTGTCACGGTGGTTGGCGTCGAGCAAAACTTGCTCAACACCTGGGTGTGGGCATCGCCTCGACGAACTTCCGCTACAGATCCGCACGTGGACGTGCCCGCAGTGCGGGGCGGTCCACGACCGCGACCACAACGCCGCCAAGGTCATTCTCGCTGCCGGGCGGGCAGAGAGACTAAACGACTGTGGAGCCCGTGTAAGACCGCAACCCGTTGCGGCAGTGGGTGTTGAAGCAGGAAGCACCCCAACAGCGGCGTAAGCCGCCAGCGGGAATCCCCGGACTTCAGTCCGGGGAGCACGTCAAGGGTTCCACGATGCGCAGTGCGAACGGGGGATCGACCCGGTTCGGGTAGGGGAACGCGCCGGTGGAGCTGGTGACCACCAGTCGCGGCACCGCCGCCGCCCGCATCGCGGCGACGATGTTGGCCGTGCCGACCGAGTAGGTGTCAATCGCGCGCATGCTGAACGGCACGCCGAGACTCGACAGCACGGCATCGGCGCCGTGCACCACCCCGTCGAGGGTGGCCGGATCCCGGACGTCGGCCCCCGCCACCGTGAGCCGCGGATGGCGCATCGGGAAGTCGGTCGGGCGGCGCGTCACGGCGACCGCCTGGTGGCCCGCGTCGAGCACGCGGGTGGTGAGCAGTCGGCCGGTAGGGCCGTTGGCCCCGAAGATCACGATCCGCATGAGAGCTCCCAAACTTGTCACATCAGGTGATTGTCACGTTATGTGATTATCATGTGGGGTGCTAGTCTTTTCGGCATGGAGGAGCGCTCGAGCGGTATCGCCGCACTGCATCAGCGGATCCCGTTCCTGCTGTCTCAGCTGGGCGCCCACCTCGCCGAGGACTTCGTCCGACGGCTCGAGCCGTTCGGGATCGAGCCACGCATCTACGCGGTCCTCACGGCGCTGAGCGAGGTCGACGGGCAGTCGCAGCGCGAACTGTCGGCACAGCTGGGCATCCATCGCAACGCGATGGTGGCCGTGGTCGACAAGATGGAGAGTCTGGGGCTGGTCAAACGCTTGCCGCATCCGGCTGATCGCCGGGCCTTCGCGGTGACGTTGACCGACAAGGCCCGGGAGCTGCTGCCGGCGCTGGACGCCGAGGGCCGCGCCCAGGAGGACGCGGTCACCGCGGCGATGACCCCCGCCGAGCGGCGGGAGACCCTGCGGCTGCTGCAGAAGATGTCGTCCACGGTGGGGTTGGTGCCGGGCGTGCACCCGAAATTGGGCTGATCGCCGCCCACTAGGATCGGGGCCATGACTGCCGCTGCCAGTGCTGAGCTGCTCGACTTCGACGAGGTCATCGCCAAGTACGAACCCGTGCTCGGAATGGAAGTCCACGTCGAGCTGTCCACGGCGACGAAGATGTTCTGCGGGTGTGCCAACCGGTTCGGCTCCGAACCCAACACCCAGGTGTGCCCGGTCTGCCTCGGGCTGCCCGGGGCGTTGCCGGTTCTCAACGAGGCCGCGGTGGAGTCGGCGATCCGGATCGGCCTGGCGCTGAACTGCGAGATCGTCCCGTGGTGCCGGTTCGCCCGGAAGAACTACTTCTATCCGGACATGCCGAAGAACTATCAGATCTCGCAGTACGACGAACCGATCGCGGTCAACGGGTACCTCGACGTCCCGTTGGAGGACGGCAGCACCTTCCGGGTCGGGATCGAGCGCGCCCACATGGAGGAGGACACCGGCAAGCTGACCCACCTGGGCAGTGAGACCGGCCGTATCGAGGGCGCCACCACCTCGCTGATCGACTACAACCGCGCCGGCGTGCCGCTCATCGAGATCGTCACCAAGCCGATCGAGGGTGCCGGCGCCCGCGCCCCCGAGATCGCGCGCGCGTACGTGACCGCACTGCGTGATCTGCTGCGCGCCCTTGGGGTTTCGGACGTTCGGATGGACCAGGGGTCGATGCGCTGCGACTCCAACGTGTCGCTCAAGCCGATCGGGCAGGCCGAGTTCGGCACCCGCACCGAGACCAAGAACGTCAACTCGCTCAAGAGCGTCGAGGTCGCCGTGCGATACGAAATGCGACGGCAGGCAGCGATTCTGGAGGCGGGCGGCACCGTCGTCCAGGAGACCCGGCACTTCCACGAGGACGGTTACACCTCCCCGGGGCGCAGCAAGGAGACCGCCGAGGACTACCGCTACTTCCCCGAACCCGATCTGGAGCCGGTCGCCCCCAGCCGGGAGTGGGTCGAGCAGCTGCGTGCGACGCTGCCCGAACTGCCCTGGGTGCGGCGCAAGCGGCTCCAGCAGGACTGGGGCGTCTCCGACGAGGTGATGCGGGACCTGGTCAACGCCGGTGCGGTCGACCTGGTCAGCGCGACCATCGAACACGGTGTCTCCAGCGAGGCCGCCCGCGCCTGGTGGGGGAACTTCCTGGTGCAGAAGGCCAACGAGAGTGGGGTGGAGCTCGACGCGCTGCCGATCAGCCCGGCTCAGGTCGCGGCGGTGATCAAACTCGTCGACGACGGCAAACTGTCGAACAAGCTCGCCCGCCAGGTGGTCGAGGGTGTGCTGGCCGGTGAGGGTGAGCCCGAGCAGGTGATGAAGGACCGCGGGCTGGAGGTGGTGCGCGACGATGCGGCGCTGCAGGCCGCGGTCGACGAGGCGCTGGCCGCCAACCCCGACATCGTCGAGAAGATCCGCGGTGGCAAGGTGCAGGCGGCCGGTGCGATCGTCGGCGCCGTCATGAAGGCCACCAAGGGGCAGGCCGATGCGGCGCGGGTGCGTGAACTGGTGATGGCCGCCTGCGGTCAGACCGGCTGACCGGACCCGACTGGCTGACCGGACCCGACTACGGGCCGGACCCGACTACGGGCGGGTCAGGGCCGGATCAGGTCTTCTCTTCGTCGGTCCGCGGGAACCCACCCTGCGGGAACAACGGGAACACCACGTCGTCGAGCTGCTCGGCGTCCCCGAACGTCTTGTTCACCGTGGCGCCCCACACGTTGCCGTCCGGCGACAATTGCAGCGCCCAGACGTGGCCGCGGGTGTCCTGACGAACCACCTCCGGCTCGCCGGTCACCGCGCCGGTGTCCGGATCGGAGCGGACCGCGACGGTCTGCTTGGTGTCGACCAGGTTCACCAGCACGGTGCCGTCGAGTGCCGCACAGCCGGCCACGCCCGGGCGGTCCGGCCAGGTCCACACCGTGGACACCTCGTCTGCTTTGGTGATCCGCTGCAACCGGTCACCGCTGGGGTGGCGGTCGGTGACGAACAGCGATCCGTCGGTGGGGTCGATGCACATCGCCCCGCCGGCTCCCAGCCCGGACAGCGCGGTGGTGATCGGCGCCGGGTTGACGGTGGTGGGTTGTTCGACCCGCAGCACCTTCCCGGCCAGCGAGTTCGGATCGTCGGCCAGGGCCGGATCACCGGCGTCGCCGGTCTGCACCAGCAGCGTCGTGGGGCTGGAGAAGATCAGCGACCCGGTGTTGCCGGTCGCGCCCTTGGGAATCCCGGTCAGGATCGGTTTGGGCGGATCGTTGTCGGCGATGCGGACCACCCGGTTGTCGGTGGGGGTGCTGATGTAGGCGTACATCAGCCGGTCCTGCCGGTGGCTGGGCGACAACACGATGTCCAGTAGCCCGCCGTCGCCCGCCGGATCGACCGGGATCACGGTCTTGATCTTCGGCTCCTCGGAGATCGAGACCTCCTTGATCGCCCCGGTGGTCCGTTCGGCGACCAGCGCGGACTTGCTGTCCAGGCCCATGACCAGACCACTGGTGCTCTCCAGGCAGCCCTGCATCACCCCGGGGGCCGGGCATTCTTTCCGCGGCGGGTTGGCGGGTAGCGGCGGCGGTGGGGTGGTGGTCGTCGGCCTGGGCTGCAGCTCCGCCTCGGTGGTGAACGGCTGCGACTGTGCGTTGTCGAAGCGGGCACACCCCGAGGCGACGAGCAGCGCCGTGCACAACAGCGCCAGCATGCTCCGCACCGGTCGCCCTGGTTTCATGCAGGCCAGATTACGGAGTGCCCGACGGGCACCGCCACTCCTGGCGGATCAGGTACCGCCACTCCTGGCGGATCAGGCACCGCACTCGTCATTTGCAAATACCCGGGAAATGCGCCGCGCCAATCCGCGCTCGGCAGGGGAGTTGCACTTACCCTGGCAGCTGTGACCAGTCACCCTCAAGACCACCGTGGTTGGCGCCGTCCCCACGGTACGGGCCCCGACGATCTGGGTGTGCGGCCCGCATCGGCGAGCCTGGTCGATCCTGAGGACGACCTGTCCTCCACCTACGGCGGCGACATCGAGACAACGGCCATACCGAGTTACCCCTCCACCGGCACGGCGTCCGCACAGTCGCCGTTCGCCCTCACCGGTGAACCCGAACCGTTGCCGTACGTCCAGCCGGACGACGGATCGTCGTTCGCCAACTATTCAGCCGGCGCGGCGTCGAGTTTCTCGACCGGGCCGGCTTCGTCTTTTCCGGCCGGGTCTTTTCCGGCCGGACCCGCCGAAGTGGGGACGGACGAACTCACCGAGGACCGCATCAAGGCGGCCGGCCGCCGCGGCACCATGGATCTGGGACTGATGCTGATCCGGGTCGGTCTGGGTGCGCTGCTGGTGGTGCACGGTCTCCAGCAGGCGTTCGGCTGGTGGGGCGGGGACGGGCTGGGCGGTCTGCGCGACGCGCTGACCGAATCCGGATTCCGGTACGCCGAGGCGCTCACCTACGCCGTGGCCGGCGCGCAGATCGGCGCCGGTGTGCTGCTGGTGCTCGGGTTGTTCACCCCGTTGGCGGCCGCGGGTGCGCTGGCCTACCTGATCAACGTGCTGCTCGCCGGGATCTCGGCAAACAACGGTGCGCTGCCGTTCTTCCTGCCCGAGGGTTACGAGTTCGAGATCACGCTGATCGTGGTCGCCGCGGCGCTCGTGCTCACCGGCCCCGGCCGGTACGGGCTCGACGCCGGACGCGGGTGGGCCCGGCGACCCTTCATCGGTTCGTTCCTGGCCCTGCTGCTGGGCGTCGGGGCGGGCATCGCGATCTGGGTGCTGCTCAACGGCGCGAATCCGCTCGGCTAGATGTCAGTCCCGGTCGTACGGGTTGGGCACCCGGCCGCCGCTGGCCTCCGTCAGCAGCGGCAGCGTGGCGAACGTCACGGCCGGTAGCCGCACCTGCCCGCCGTCACGGCAGTGGGCGATCGCCCACGAACCCCGGCCGAACCGCAGCCCCTCGATGGTGTCCCACGGCAGCGTGCGGTTACCGACCAGGGTGCGGACCATGACACCGGCGCGGTCGGCGACCGTGCGGTACCGCACGATCGCCACCGACAGCAGGACCGGGATCAGCCACAACGGCGCCAATATCGGCACCGCGCCGACCAACGGCACCATGCCCAGCGCGACGATGGCGACGCCCAGGTGGGCCATCGGCGAGATGCGGATCGTCACCGGCGCGGTGTGCAGACTTCTGCCGCCGTCACCCGTGCGGTCCCCGTGCTCAGGGGTCCCGTGCTCCTCATCCTCGCGTCCCACGCCGCCATCTTCGCATCATCACCGCACCGGAGCCGATCCGGCCGAATGGGCCGCACCCGGCGGGGTGTCCGTCACCGGGCTGCCGGGGCGGATCCGGATGCGTTCGAATTTGACCTATGAGCAGTGCGGAGGCTACCGTCGAATGTCATGCAGACCCCGGAGTTGCTCGTAGTAATTGGTCGGCGCGTTGATGCCGCGCTGACCCGTTGCCGGGTGTAGCCAACAGCATCGACGCGCGACCCTCGTACAGCAGCCATCGCTGACGGGGGTTTTTTCTTGCTCAGGCGGCGTACGCCGACCGCCGACAACTCAAATTGGTGAAATAGGGACCGAAGAGGACAACGTGAGCGCACCCACCACGCGGACCGCAGAGCGGGCGGCACCCCACGCCAACGGGGCCGCCGGCACCGCTGCGCCGGAGCCGACCAACCCGCCGGCCAAACCCGCTTCCGCAGGCCAGAAGCGAATCGCCCCGCACCAGCTGACCGGTGCGCAGGCGGTGATCCGCGCGCTGGAGGAGCTCGACGTAGACGTCATCTTCGGGATCCCCGGCGGCGCTGTGCTGCCGGTCTACGACCCGCTGTTCGACTCGAAGAAGCTGCGGCACGTGCTGGTGCGCCATGAGCAGGGCGCCGGGCACGCCGCCAGCGGCTACGCCCACGCCACCGGCCGGGTGGGGGTCTGCATGGCCACCTCCGGTCCGGGTGCGACCAACCTGGTCACCCCGCTGGCCGACGCGCACATGGACTCCATCCCGGTCGTCGCCATCACCGGGCAGGTGGGCCGCGGCCTGATCGGCACCGACGCCTTCCAGGAAGCCGACATCTCCGGCATCACCATGCCGATCACCAAGCACAACTTCCTGGTCCGCGATGGTGACGACATCCCGCGCATCCTCGCCGAGGCGTTCCACATCGCCTCGTCCGGGCGCCCCGGTCCGGTGCTCGTCGACATCCCCAAGGACATCCTGCAGGGACAGTGCACGTTCAGCTGGCCGCCGCGGTTCGAGCTGCCCGGCTACAAGCCGAACACCAAACCGCACAGTCGCCAGATCCGGGAGGCCGCGAAGCTCATCGCCGCGGCCCGCAAGCCGGTGCTCTACGTCGGCGGCGGCGTGATCCGCGGTGCGGCCGGCGAGGAGCTGCGGGAGCTGGCCGAACTGACCGGCATCCCGGTGGTCACCACGCTGATGGCGCGCGGCGCGTTCCCCGACAGCCACCCGCAGAACCTGGGGATGCCCGGCATGCACGGCACCGTCGCCGCCGTCGCGGCGATGCAGAAGAGCGATCTGCTGATCGCGCTCGGCACCCGCTTCGACGACCGGGTCACCGGTCAGCTGGACAGCTTCGCGCCCGAGGCCAAGGTGATCCACGCCGACATCGACCCGGCCGAGATCGGCAAGAACCGGCATGCCGACGTCCCGATCGTGGGCGATGTCAAGGCCGTGATCGCCGACCTGCTCGCCGTGTTGCGCCGGGACGGCGTCGCCGACTCGATCAAGATCGACGGTTGGTGGGAGTACCTGCGCGGGGTTCAGCAGACCTATCCGTTGAGCTACGGCCCGCAGAGCGACGGCAGCCTGAGCCCGGAGTATGTGATCGAGACGCTCGGCAAGATGGCCGGGCCCGACGCGATCTACGTCGCCGGGGTGGGGCAGCATCAGATGTGGGCGGCGCAGTTCATCTCCTACGAGAAACCCCAGACCTGGATCAACTCCGGGGGCCTGGGCACCATGGGCTTCGCGGTGCCCGCCGCGATGGGCGCCAAGATGGGCCGCCCGGACGCCGAGGTGTGGGCCATCGACGGTGACGGCTGCTTCCAGATGACCAATCAGGAGCTGGCCACCTGCGCCGTCGAGGGGGTGCCGATCAAGGTGGCCCTGATCAACAACGGCAACCTGGGCATGGTGCGCCAGTGGCAGACGCTGTTCTACGAGGAGCGGTACAGCCAGACCGATCTGGCCACCCACACCCAGCGCATCCCCGACTTCGTCAAGCTGGCCGAGGCGCTGGGATGCGTGGGCCTGCGCTGCGAGCGGGAAGAGGATGTGGCCGACGTCATCGCCCAGGCGCGGGCCATCAACGACCGTCCCGTGGTGATCGACTTCATCGTCGGTGCCGATGCCCAGGTGTGGCCGATGGTCGCCGCCGGCACCAGCAACGACGAGATCATGGCCGCCCGCGACATCCGGCCGTTGTTCGACGAGAGCGACGAGGGTCACGCCTGATGAGCGCTTGCGCGAAGAAGAGACGAAGCCGATGAGCGCTTGCGCGAAGAAGAGAGGAAACCGATGAGCGCCTCGAACTCCGTGCGCACCCACACCCTGTCGGTGCTCGTCGAGGACAAACCCGGTGTGCTCGCCCGGGTCGCCTCGCTGTTCTCCCGCCGGGGCTTCAACATCCAGTCGCTGGCGGTGGGCGCGACCGAACAGAAGAACCTGTCCCGGATGACGATCGTGGTCAGCGTCGAAGAGGCGCCGCTGGAGCAGATCACCAAACAGCTCAACAAGCTGGTCAACGTGATCAAGATCGTCGAGCAGGACCCGGAGAACTCGGTGGCCCGCGAGCTCGCGCTGATCAAGGTGCGGGCCGACGCGACCACCCGCGGGCAGATCATCGAGACGGTGAACCTGTTCCGCGCCAAGGTGGTCGACGTGTCCACGGAGTCCCTGACCATCGAGGCCACCGGCACCCAGGACAAACTGGATGCGTTGTTGCGGGTGTTGGAGCCCTACGGGATCCGTGAACTCGTGCAGTCCGGGATCGTGTCGTTGTCGCGTGGACCGCGTGGCATAGGCACCGTGAAACAGGCACCGTGAAATTGCCGAAAATCGAAGACAGGAAAGAAGAATCACTGTGGCAGTAGAGATGTTCTATGACGACGACGCCGATCTGTCGATCATCCAGGGACGCAAGGTCGGCGTCATCGGCTACGGCAGCCAGGGCCATGCCCACGCGCTGAGCCTGCGCGACTCCGGTGTGCAGGTGAAGGTGGGCCTGCGCGAGGGCTCCAAGTCGCGGGAGAAGGTCGCCGAGCAGGGGCTGGAGGTCGACACCCCGGCCGAGGTCGCCAAGTGGGCCGACGTGATCATGCTGCTGGCTCCCGACACCGCGCAGGCGGACATCTTCAAGAACGACATCGAGCCGCACCTCAACGATGGCGATGCGCTGTTCTTCGGGCACGGCCTGAACATCCACTTCGGTCTGATCCAGCCGCCGGCCAACGTCGTCGTCGGCATGGTGGCCCCGAAGGGCCCGGGCCATCTGGTGCGCCGGCAGTTCGTCGACGGCAAGGGTGTGCCGTGTCTGGTTGCGGTGCAGCAGGATCCGAAGGGCAACGGGCTGGCGTTGGCGCTGTCCTACGCCAAGGGCATCGGCGGCACCCGCGCCGGTGTCATCAAGACGACCTTCAAGGACGAGACCGAGACCGACCTGTTCGGTGAGCAGGCCGTGCTGTGCGGTGGCACCGAGGAACTGATCAAGACCGGTTTCGACGTGATGGTCGAGGCGGGTTATGCCCCGGAGCTGGCCTACTTCGAGGTGCTGCACGAGCTCAAGCTGATCGTCGACCTGATCTACGAGGGCGGGATCGCCCGGATGAACTATTCGGTGTCCGACACCGCGGAGTTCGGCGGGTATCTGTCCGGGCCGCGGGTGATCGACGCCGGCACCAAGGAGCGGATGAAGCAGATCCTGGCCGAGATCCAGGACGGCACCTTCGTCAAGAAGCTGGTCGCCAACGTCGAGGGCGGCAACAAGGAGCTCGAGCGGCTGCGCAAGGAGAACGCCGAGCATCCGATCGAGGTCACCGGCAAGAAGCTGCGTCAGCTGATGAGCTGGGTCGACCGGCCGATCACCGAAACGGCCTGATTTTCTGCGATTTCGGCGTGCGTGCGG